>ERZ827156.2017-NODE-2017-length-22093-cov-44.744396_pt1 | contig 22093 bp, 19 predicted proteins | sample MGYA00519919_ERZ827156 | MGnify/ENA primary metagenome ERZ827156 (study PRJEB31778, sample SAMEA3449269) | human gut metagenome | biome: human gut; feature: human-associated habitat; material: faeces | place: United Kingdom | collected 2010/2012 ...
CAAGCGGCTTTGAGGCGGCTCGCGCAACCAGCTTTGTCAGTATACTACTTTTTCGTCCTCCCGTCAAGGGGTTTTGGGAAGGTTTTTGCGGTTTTTTGCGTTCTTTTGGGATTTCCGAACGATAAGCACGTTCAGTCGGCATCATCGTTCGCCATTTAGCGAACCTTCGTCGCTGTTTCCTTTTAGTTTATTCGTCCGCATCATCCGCCGCCATCTTTCCGCCTGTTTTCACCGCCAGCGCACTCAAAAAAGCCCCTTCCCGATTGAGGAAGGAGCTTTTTTATGTAATCTGGAAATTACACAGTCGCCTTGGCGAGCTGCTTGGCCAGACGAGCCTTCTTACGATTGGCAGCATTCTTGTGCATAACGCCCTTCGACGCGGCCTTATCAATCGCGGAGGTGGTCACAACCAGCTGTGCATTCGCAGTCTGGGGATCAGCAGCAATCGCGGCCTCCAGCTTCTTGACAGAAGTGCGGACAGCGCTCTTGATCATACGGTTGCGCAGATTCTTCTTTTCGCTCACCTTGACGCGCTTCTTAGCGGACTTAATATTCGGCAACTTCGTTCACCTCCCGGTTCATACTGTTAATCGGCGGTTCACACCGCTCAATCTTAGGGTTCGAGTACGGCAGAAAACCGTGCGAAAACCAGCGCTGTTTATTGTAGCATGGTTTCCTGAAAAAATCAAGGCTTTTCAGAAAAAAATCTCTGTTTCTCGCACATTTTCTGCGAAAAGGCGGCGCATCCCGCATTTCGTTTGCTGCGGAGACGCCGTTTCTTCCATTATTATTTCATTTTCATCGCGCGCATGGCATTGAGAATCGCCAGCATTGCCACGCCGACATCCGCAAAGACCGCCAGCCACATGTTCGCAAAGCCGCAGATACCCAGCACCATCACCAGCAGTTTCACCGCAAGAGCAAAGATGATATTTTGATGCACAATCCGCATCGTCCGGCGCGCGTGGCGGACACCCTGCGCAATCTTCGCCGGATCGTCGTCCATCAGCACAATATCCGCCGCCTCGATTGCGGCATCCGCGCCGACGCCGCCCATCGCAATGCCGATATCCGCGCGGCGCAGCACAGGCGCATCGTTGATACCATCGCCCGTGAACGCCACGGTGTGGCCGTCGCCCAGCAGGCCTTCGAGCGCGCTTACTTTGTCCTCCGGCAGCAGCTCCGCGCGATAGTCGGTCAGGCCGACCTTCTTGGCGATGTCCGCCGCGACTTCCTTGCGGTCGCCGGTCAGCATGACCAGCCGCTTCACACCCGCGGACTTCAAGGCTTCCATCGCGGATGCGCTGTTTTCCTTGATGACGTCGCTGATGACGAGTGCGCCGAGGTACTGCCCGCCGCGCGCGACATGCACCACCGTGCCGATTTCCGCCGGTTCAGCCGCCTTGACGCCGTTGGACTCCATCAGGCGCGCGTTGCCCGCGTACACCTGCTGGCCGTCCACCTTCGCCTGTACGCCGTGGCCCGCCGCTTCAGAGGCATCGCTGACGCGGTTCATGTCCACCGCGCGCCCCAGCGCCTCCTTAATTGAAATCGCAATCGGGTGATCGCTGAACGCCTCGGCATGAGCCGCAACGTCAAGCAGCTCGTCTTTCGTGACGCCTTTTGCCGGATGCACGCCCGTGACGGAAAACGTGCCCTTCGTCAGCGTACCCGTCTTGTCGAACACGACCGTATCCAGCCCTGCAAGGGTTTCCAGATACGTCGCGCCCTTGATGAGGATCCCCTTCTTCGACGCGCCGCCGATGCCGGAGAAGAACGTCAGCGGCACGGAGATAACCAGCGCACACGGGCAGGAGATAACAAGGAAGGTCAGGGCGGTGTAAATCCACTTCGTCCAGTTGCCGTCAAACAGGCTCGGAATAATTGCCAGCGCCAGCGCGAAAAAGCACACGGCGGGCGTGTAAATCCGGCTGAACTTGGTGATGAAGCGTTCCGTCTTCGCCTTCGCGTCGCCGGAGGATTCGACCAGCGTCAGAATCTTCGCGACGGTGGATTCGCCGTAACCGACCGTGACCTTGACTTTCATCACGCCGGAGAGGTTGACGCAGCCGCTGAGGACTTGGTCGCCCTCCTTCACGTCACGCGGGAGCGATTCGCCGGTCAGCGCCGTGGTATTCAGGCTCGAATTGCCCTCGATGACCACGCCATCCAGCGGAATCTTCTCACCGGGCTTGACGAGGATGATGTCGCCCACGCGCACCTGTTCGGGGCTGACGCGGCGGCTGTCGTTGCCGTCCACCAGATTCGCATAGTCCGGACGAATGTCCATCAGCTTCGTGATGGATTCGCGGCTCTTGTCAACCGCCTTATCCTGGAAGTATTCGCCGATTTGGTACAGTACCATGACCGCGACGCCTTCCGCATATTCCGCGACGCACATTGCGCCGACGGACGCAACCGTCATCAGGAAGTTCTCGTCGAACACCTCGCCATGGCGGATGTTGCAGATGGCGCGCCACAGCACGTCGTAGCCCGCGACCAGATACGCCGCGATGAACACGACAATCGTCGCCCAGTGCGTTTCGCCCAGATTCGTCTTGCTGACCAGCCCCAGCGCCAGCAGCGCGACCGCAGTCGCAACGCGAATCATCAGCTTCTTGCCCTTGTTCGCGCCGCCGTGTTCGTGACCATGTTCATGCGAGTGCTCGTGATGCTCGTGGTCGTCATCGTCATTATCATCATGATGATCGTGACCGCAGCCGCATTCGCTGTCGTGATGATGCTGGTGATGCTCATGCTCGTCGTCATCATCGTCCTCGTGATGATGCCCGCCGCACGGGCAGACCGTTCCGGACGGCTCTTCCGCTTCGTCGAAGAAAATCTCCGCGTCGGGCTCGATTTCCTTCATCTTCGCGTATGCCGCCTTGCGAACCTCCTCGAAGCGCTCGTCCGCCGCTTCCAGTGTGATTTTCTTCTGCACATAGTTTACCGACACGCTCACCACGCCCGGCAGGTTCTGCAAGGTGCGTTCCACCTTTGCCGCGCAGTTCGGGCAGTCAATGTCCAGCTTCCACGACTGCTTGATGTTCCCCTGAGGCTTTGCGGGCGCTTCGTCGAAGAAAATCTCCGCGTCGGGTTCAATTTCCTTCATCTTCGCGTATGCCGCCTTGCGCACCTCCTCGAAGCGGTCGTCCGCCGCTTCCAGTGTGATTTTCTTCTGCACATAATTCACCGACGCACTCACCACACCGGGCAGCTTTTGCAGTGCGCGTTCCACCTTTGCCGCGCAGTTCGGGCAGTCAATGTCGATTTTCCACGTTTTCTTCATGGTTTCCGGCGACCTTTCCGCTATTTATTCCGAATCACGCTGTTCGCCGGACGGCATTGTCCAGAGAACAAACATGTGAGCATTCGTTCATATGTGATAATACTCCTCTTCATGCCCATTGTCAAGAGGAAAAAGAAAATATTTTCCCCGAAAATGCGGAAAAGCGACACCTGCTTTGCACAGATGCCGCTCTTGAGGAATTACTACTATTATAATACTATTTTCAAATGAGAATGTGCCGAGATGCGCCGCGAATTTTTCACGCTGACTAACGCGAGTGAAATGCAGCGTAGCAGCGCTACGCTAAATGGAACGAGCGGACGTCAGCGGGGAAAAGGCGCAAGCAGATGGCGCAGGCGAATGCAGAAAGTAGTATCATTACACCTTGAAGTTGACCGCCTGATCGCCCTGTTCGCTCTTGCCGAAGACATAGTCGTTGCCCGGCAGCACCGCGTTCAGCAGGATGCCGACCAGAGACGCCACCGCCAGACCAGACAGGCTGACGGTCACCTGACCAACGGTGAACACAATCGCGCCCGCCTTGGAGAAGTGGATGCCCAGCGCAAGGGACATAATCATCGCCGCGATGATGACGTTGCGGCTCTTCGCGAAGTCCACCTGATTTTCAACCACGTTGCGCACACCGACCGCGGAAATCATGCCGTAGAGAATCATCGACACGCCGCCGATGGTCGCCGCGGGCATGCAGTGAATCAGCTCCGCAAACTTCGGGCAGAAGGAGAAGATGGCCGCCAGCACTGCTGCCATGCGGACAACCGCCGGGTTGTAGACGCGGGTCAGCGCCAGCACGCCAGTGTTCTCGCCGTAAGTGGTGTTCGCCGGAGCGCCGAAGAGCGCCGCCATCGTCGTCGCCAGACCGTCGCCCAGCAGAGAACGGTGCAGACCCGGATCTTCGATGAAGTTCTTGCCGACCGTCGAGGAGATGGCGGACATATCGCCAATGTGCTCCATCATCGTCGCCAGCGCAATCGGGGCAACGGTGATGATGCAATTCAGCAGCAGCGTGCCGTCACAGCCGCCAAAGAGGGAGAACGCGGTATCCTTCCACTGGAAGGGCAGACCCAGCCAAGCCGCTTCCTTGACAGGGGTGAAGTCCACCTGACCCGTCACCGCCGCAACGGCGTAAGAACCGACCACGCCCAGCAGAATCGGGATAATCTTGAACATGCCCTTGCCCCAGATGTTGAACGCCACCACGATGACCACCGCCAGAATCGCGATGAGCCAGTTATTGGAGCAGTTGTTGATGGCGGAGTTCGCCAGAATCATGCCGATGCAGATGATGATGGGGCCGGTGACAATCGGCGGGAAGAAGCGCATGACCTTCTGCGCGCCGAAGATCTTGAACAGACCCGCGACAACAACGTAAATCAGACCCGCGACCGCCACGCCCACGCCAGCGTAGGGAATCCAGTTCATCGTGCCGTCCGCGAACTGCGGCATTGCCTTCACCGCCGCATAGCCGCCGAGGAACGCGAAGCTCGAACCGAGGAACGCAGGGACTTTGCCGCCCGTGATGAGGTGGAACAACAGCGTGCCCAGACCCGCAAAGAGCAGGGTTGCGCTGACAGACAGACCCGTCAAGGTCGGCACAAGCACAGTTGCGCCGAACATGGCGAACATGTGCTGGAAACCCAGCAGAGTGAACTTCGCCGGGGAAAGTTTCTGATTGGTCATGTGATTCCGTCCTTCCTCCATATATGCTGTTGTCAACCGCTTTCAAATGAAGGCGATTATTGCAAATCCGCTTGTGCGGAGTACAATCAAATTATCGGACACCCACGTTCCCCCCAATAAACACGCGGAAGTTGTATGCAAATGCGACCAACTCAATCGCGAAAATGGGAGTCCAGAGGGTCGAAGACCCTTTGGCAGGGGTAAGGGGCAGCGCCCCTTGGGTTCCCCCAATAAACACGCGGACAAAGTATGCAGATGTCACCAACTGAATCGCGCGAAAGGGAGTCCAGAGGGTCGAAGACCCTTTGGCAGGGGCAAGGGGCAGCGCCCCTTGGGTCACCTATTCATCCGCCCGTCGTAGAGGGCAACGCCGTCGCCGCCGTCGATTTCTTCCATCTGAACGCCAATCTGCTCGTTGTTCGAGGTCGGGACGTTCTTGCCAACAAAGTCCGCGCGGATGGGCAGCTCGCGATGACCGCGGTCAATCAGCACTGCCAGGCAGATGCGCGCGGCACGGCCTTGGTCAAGAATCGCGTCCATGGCGGCGCGAACCGTGCGCCCCGTGTGCAGCACATCGTCCACCAGCACAACCACCTTGCCCGTCACGTCCACCGGCAGGTGCTTTTCCTGCACCTCAACGTTCAGCTGCGCCGGATCGCGGTCATCGCGGTACATGGCAATATCCACTTCGCCCACCGGAATGCGCACATGCTCGTACTTCTCGATGATGTCCGACAAGCGCTGTGCCAGCGGCACCCCGCGGCGGCGGATGCCCACCAGCACCACGTTTTCCAGCGGCATCAGCTGCTCCATCATCTCGTGCGCCATGCGCGTCAGGGCGCGGTTCATCGCGTCGCCCGCCATCAGCTGGGCTTTCGGAATGCCTGCCTGCATGTTCATCATCGTCGGAATCCTCCTCTTTTTCCCTCTGCTGATTTTCCCCGCGTGCTTTGGGGCAAATCAGCGGCATTTTGCCAAAAAGAAAGCGCCTTTCCCGTCGGATGCCGCAGGAAAAGGCGCAATGTTTCGCATATTCAGTCTGACCGCGCGGTCGGGCGCAGGCAGCTCTGTTTCTGTCGGTTCGCTGCGTGCCTTTCCAGCCTCTCGTGCTGGGATTAAAGGATTGCTTTGAGTACCGCGGGACAGTATAGCACACTTTGCCGTGCTTGTAAAGCGGAAATTTCGCACTTTTCCCCACTTCTCCGCAAAAAAATTCGCTTTTCTACCCGCTGATGATGTCCGCTTTCGTTCATGCGCCATAATTTCCCGTGTCAAGCTGCGCAGAAGCGCAATTCGCCCTCTTGCAATTTGTATTGAATAGCTGTATAATATAGATGCAGAAAGCATATTATTATATTAATTATCAATGCAATTCAGGAGGGATTCTCATGGCAGAGCAGGCATTGATTCAGGTGCGTGTCGATAAAGCGCTGAAAGAGGAAGTTTCGGAAATTTATGAAATGCTGGGGCTGGATTTGCCCACGGCGATTCGGATGTTCCTCGTCCGCAGCAAGCTGGAGCGCGGACTGCCGTTCACTACGAGGCTGCCCAAAGAAACCATCACCCGCCCGGAAGCACTGGATGCTTTGGACGCACTGTTCCAGCAGGCGTCTGGTGCGCCGGACATGACCCCGGACGAAATCAACGCAGAAATCGCAGCGGTTCGCGCCGCTCGGAAGGCGGTTAAGCAGTGAAATGCTATGCCGTTGTAGATACGAACGTCATCGTGTCCGCCTTGATTACGAAGAACCCAGGTTCCCCGCCGCGACAGGTGTTTCGCGCCATGCTGACGGGCGCCATCGTCCCGCTGTATCATCCCGATATTCTGGCAGAGTATGAGGAAGTGCTGTGTCGGAAGAAGTTCCATTTGCAGGTGGAAACCGTGCGGACAGTGGTGGATGCTATCCGTCAGTTCGGCATCGAGGTGCAGCCAAAACCGACGGGCGAAATCCTGATTGACATGGACGACCTTGTGTTCTATGAAGTCGCCATGGAGAAGCGGGACGACGGTGCTTATCTCGTCACAGGCAATCAGAAGCACTACCCCGTCCGGCATTTCATCGTCACCCCCGCCGAAATGGTGGAGATTCTGAAGAAGTAATCCCATTTCGCCCAAAAGGCGGGCAAAAAATCTCGCTCCCAAAAGGCGCGAAAGCTGAAAAAGTCCCCGGCAAAGCCTTGACAAAGCGAAGAAAATCCGATATACTGTAAAGGCTGTATTGTAGCACCCCGGCGGATGTCTGTCCTCCGGTTACGAAATTTGATTTGTAAGGAGTGTTGAACATGTTCCGTACCTACCAGCCCAAGAAGCGTCAGCGCAGCAAAGTGCACGGCTTCCGCGCGCGTATGGCCACCAAGAACGGTCGCCGCGTGCTCTCCGCCCGTCGTCGTCGCGGCCGCAAGTCCCTGACCGTCTGATTGAGAGAATTTTCTTTCAGGCTTATTCAGAGACGCTGAATGTGCCAGACGCCACAGGACAGCAGGATTGTCCAATGACAATCCGCGCTCCATTCGTGGATGAAGCGCGCCCGATGTACCCGCGAGGTACGCTTCCGGGCGCGCTTTTCCTTTACTTCGGGTTCATACTATTTCCGGATTCACCTACGCCATCTGCTTGCGCACTCGCATCCAGAAATAGCATCATACGCCCATCATTCAATCGAGAACAGAGGACTGTAACCCAATGGAAAGACGCTATCGGCTGCAAAAAAACAAGGCGTTCCAATATGTCTACCATCGTGGACGGAGCGCCGCTTGTCGGGATTTGGTCATGCTCGTCGCCAAAGGTCGGGGCATGAAGGTCGGCTTTTCCGTCAGCAAGAAGGTTGGCAACGCTGTGACCCGCAATAAGGTCAAGCGCCGCCTGCGCGAATGCTTCCGGCCCTATCTGGGGGATGTGAAAAGCGGCCTGTACGTCATCGTCGCCAGACCCTCAGCCGCTGCTGCCAGCTTTTCCTCGCTGCAGAAGGACGTGCGCTACCTGCTGAAAAAGCACGGTGCTCTTCCAACACAGCCGAAAAGCCCAGATGCGCCATGAAACGCGCCTTGCTCTGGGGGATTCAGTTCTACCGCAGCGCCATCAGCCCCTATAAGGGCGGCCCGCGCTGCCGCTATACGCCCACTTGCAGCCAGTACGCGCAAACCGCCATCGAGCGCTACGGGGCTGTCAAGGGTGCGCGGCTGGCGGCATGGCGCGTCCTGCGCTGCAATCCGTTCTCCAAAGGCGGCTATGATCCTGTGCCCGAAGACCCCTGTACCACATTAAGAAAGGAATGAACTCATGGGCATCAACGAATTTCTGAAGACCATACTGGAATGGATTTACAGCTTCGTGGGCAACTATGGCTGGGCGGTCGTGCTGTTCACGCTGCTGGTGCGTCTGATTGTCATGCCGTTCGACTACAAGAGCCGTGTCGGGATGCGCAAAATGCAGAAGATTGCCCCCATGCAGGCAAAACTCCAGAAGAAGTACGAAAAAGACCCGGACAAGATGAACAAAAAGCTGCAGGAGCTCTACCGCGAGCAGCGCGTCAATCCCCTTTCCTCCTGCCTGCCGATGCTGATCAGCCTCCCGATCCTCTTCGCGATGTTCACCGCCATGAGAATGGTCGCCAACGAGCATCTGGCACAGCAGGCGTTCGACATCATCGCTTCGGGCAATCCGGCGCTGGATTCGTGGCTGTGGGTCAAGAACGTATGGATGCCGGACTCCCCCTTCGCGGCGGCCTGGCCGAATCTTGATTCTCTGCGTCAAATCGCCACAAACGAATGGCTGGCCGTGTTCAACAAGCTGCCGCAGGAGACGCTCGCTCTGCTGGCGGATAAGGGCCTTGCGCTGACGGCGGAATCCTTTGCCGGCGATGCGCTGAACACAACGATTCAGACCATCTACACTACCATGGAGCAGCTGCCCGCTTATATGGAGCACGTCAAGTACTACAGCGACTTGGCCATTCCGCTGTTCAACATCCACATTTTCGTGAACTACAACGGCTATTTCATCCTGCCGATTCTCGCCGCCGGCGGTCAGTTCCTGATGACAAAGCTCACCGGCACGGCGCAGACCCCCGCCGCGGATGACGCGCAGGCCCAGCAGGCGCAGAACAGCATGAAGTTCATGAACTACTTCTTCCCCATCTTCACGCTGATTCTGTGCTTCAACTACAACGCGATTTTTGCCCTCTACTGGGTCGCCTCGAACGTGATTGCCATCGTGCAGACCAAGGGCATCAATATGTACCTTGACCGCAAGGAAGCCCTCGAAGCCGCCAACCCCAACAAGAATACCGGTTCGCTGAAGTAATACCTGTTCGTTGAAGTAATAGGAGAGCAATCATGAAAACCTACGAAGCTACTGGCAAAAACTACGAAGAAGCGCTGCAGAACGGCTTGAACGCCCTGCATGCCACCATCTCCGATGTTACCGTGGAAACGCTGGAAGAAGGCAGCAAAGGGCTGTTCGGGCTCTTCGGCTCAAAGCCCTGCAAGCTCCGCCTGACGCTCCATGAGGTGGAAGAGGAAGTCGAAGAAGACGATCCGCTGGCGGATTTGCTGTCCTCCGTGAAGGTGGAAGCACCCAAGCCCGCTGCCCAGCCGAAGCCGCAGCCCAAGCCGGTGCAGCCGAAGCCCCAGCCCAAGCCGCAGCCGAAGCCCGCACAGCCCAAGCCGGCGCAGGAAAAGCCCGCCGAGGTGAAGGTGGAAGCGAAGGTCGAAGCCCCGGTGGAAGCGCCCGCTGTGGAAGCTGCTCCCGCTGCGACGGATGCCGCCCCTGCTGCTGATGCCGCCGAGCGTCCCGCGCCCGTGCAGCGCAAGCGCAATGACCGCCCGAAGAAGGACAAGCCGCGTCAGCCCAAGGCAGAGGGCGAATCCGCCCCGAAGCCGGAGCGCAAGCCTCTTCCCCCGAAGGCACCCGCTGCCCCGCTGGAAAAGCCCGTCGTCACCATGATTCCCGACGAGCAGATTGACCCCGCCTCCCCCGTCGGTCAGGCGCAGAGCTTCCTCAAGGAGCTGACCCACCTGATGGGCGTTGACGTGACCGTCGCGATGGGCACGGACGCGGAGAACAACATCTTCGCGCAGATGACGGGCGACACGCTGGGCATCCTGATTGGCCGCCGCGGCGAGACGCTGGACGCCCTGCAATACCTGACAAGCCTGCGCATCAACAAGGGGCAGGATCACTACACCCGCGTCACGCTGGACACGGAGAACTACCGCGCCAAGCGCGAAGACACGCTGATTCGTCTGGCAAACCGCATGGCGAACCGCGCCATCAAGACGGGCCGTAAGGTTTCTCTGGAGCCCATGAACCCCTACGAGCGCCGCGTGATTCACTCCGCGCTCCAGCCCAACGAGCTGGTGGACACCCACTCCGAGGGCGAAGAACCCAAGCGCCACATCGTCATCACCCTGCGGAAGTAATTCCTACGGACTGTCCTGCAAAACGGGGCAGTCCTTTTCTTTGCCCGCCGCACCCGAAAATTTTCCGTCACCGCGCAAAACCGCTTGCAAAACCGCCGATTTTATGCTATACTATTTTGTGCTTGCCGGAATGGCGGAATGGCAGACGCGACGGACTCAAAATCCGTTGGCAGCGATGTCGTGTGGGTTCAAGTCCCACTTCCGGCACGACATGAAGAATCCGAATCTGACTTTCCAATTGGAAGCGGGTTCGGATTTTTTCTTGCCTTTCCATCTGGAAATACAGTCATCATCAGGAGGTCAATATGCTGACGCTGTATGAGCCAAAATACGAGGACTTGTGGTTTCGGCAAATGATGCTGGCGGATGAAGATACCATGTCTTACAATCACGCATGGGGCGGGACAATTCCCTTTGGGGAAGATAAATGGCGTGGCTGGTACGATTGCTGGATTGCTGACCCTGATGGCAAGCGGTATTACAGGTATCTCAAAAATGAAGATGGTCAGTTTGTTGGCGAAATTGCCTATCACTATGATGCCGAAATGCAGCAGGAAATAGCCAACGTCATGATTTATGCGAAATACAGAAGAAGAGGCTATGGCGGCGAAGCATTGGATTTGCTGTGTTCCGCGGCGAAAAGCAACGGCGTTTCCGTTCTGTATGATGATATTGCCATCGACAATCCGGCTGTCAGCCTTTTTCTGAAACACGGATTTGTGGAAGAATCCCGAACAGAAGAGATAATTCTCCTCAAAAAGGAACTGTGATTGGGTGTGTCCTTCCAGTCGCTCCATACAAAAGAGCCTTGCAGCGTGTGATGCTCCTGCAAGGCTCTTTTGTTTTTTTTGGGGGGGGATTTTCCGCTTACTTCCCCCTATGCTCCTCTTTCCACCTCAAAATCTCTTCCAGCCGCTGCTTATACCGCCCCTCGTTCCCCTGCTCCGTCGGCTGGTAGTACCGCTTTCCCTGCAGCGAATCCGGCAGGCATGTCATCGCGGACAGCTTCTCCTGCGTGTCGTGCGCGTACACATAGCCCTTGCCATAGCCGAGGTTCTTCATCAAGCTGGTTTCCGCATTCCGGATTTGCAGCGGCACAGGCTCTGCGATTTGCTCCTGCGCATCCTTTTTCGCCGTCTCATACGCCACATACAGCGCGTTCGATTTCGGCGCCATCGCCATGTACACCACCGCCTGCGTCAGATGCACCGTGCATTCCGGCATCCCCAGAAAGTGACACGCCTGATACGCCGCGACTGCCGTTTCCAGCGCACGCGAATCCGCCAGGCCAATGTCCTCGCTCGCGAACCGAACAACGCGCCGCGCGATATACAGCGGGTCTTCGCCGCTTTCCAGCATCCGTGCCAGCCAATAGACCGCCGCGTCCGGGTCGGAATTGCGCATGGACTTGTGCAGCGCGCTGATGAGGTCATAGTGCCCGTCGCCCTTCTTGTCGTAGAGCAGCGACCGCCGCGACGTACACTGCGCGACCGTCTCCGGGGTCACATGCGCCTGACCGTTCTCATCCAAATCGGCATTGAGGATGACCATTTCCAGCGTCGATAGGGCGGTTCGCGCGTCGCCGTTGGCGAAAACCGCGATTGCGCGCAGCAAATCCTCCGCCATGTCGATTTTCTGCCCGCCGAAGCCGCGTTCGTCCTGCAAAGCGCGGTGGAGCAGCCCCAGCACGTTCTCCTCCGTCAGCGCGTGCAGCACGAACACGCGGCAGCGCGACAGCAAGGCACTGTTGACCTCAAAGGACGGGTTTTCGGTCGTCGCGCCGATGAGGATAATGCTCCCCTTCTCGACGTAGGGCAGGAATGCGTCCTGCTGTGCCTTATTGAAGCGGTGGATTTCGTCCACGAACACAATCGTGCGGATGCCAAAATGCCGGTCGCTTTCCGCCTGCTCCATCACCTGCCGGATTTCCTTGATGCCGCTGGTGACGGCGGAGAAGTTGATGAAATGGCTCTTCGTTTGATGGGCGATAATCTGCGCCAGCGTGGTTTTCCCCACGCCCGGCGGCCCCCAGAAAATCATGGAGGACACCAAATCGCCCTCAATCATGCGGCGCAGGACTTTGCCCTTGCCGATCAAGTGCTCCTGTCCGGCAAACTCATCGAGGTTCTGCGGACGAAGGCGCTCCGCCAGCGGCGCGGGGGGATTCGCGGCGGTCAGGAAGGTTTCCTGCGGCATTGCTCATCACTTTCCTTCGGAGGATTTTTGCGTTCTTCTCTTTTGTGGCTGATTGCTCTTGTTGCAGAGGGTTTCGCCTCTGCGGAGGCGACAAGGGGGCAAAGAAAACAGACGAAGTCTGCGGTCGCCCCCTTGACCCCTTCGCAGCACACACCCATGTTTCTTGGTCTTTTATGTTGCAGGGGGATTCGCACGCAGCGCGACTGATGCGCTCATTCGCCCCGTTTCGGCAGCAGAATCCAAACTTTCGGCATCAGCAACACCAGCACGAACAGTACCTTGCAGAGCAATCCATAGGCGCCGCTTGCCTGCGCAATCGCGGGAACGCCCAGAATCGGCAGAAAGGCAAGCGCGAACAACACATCCCAGACAATTCCTGCAAGTTTCAGATTACCGTCATAGCCCGTGCGGAATTTCAGTATCGTCAGCACGGCAAAGGCAAGCAGCAGCACGCAGACGGGAATGCAGTACAGCGCGTCTGCATAGACCACGCCGTGTTCCGTGCTGAAATCCATGAAAATCAGAGCCGCCGCAGAGACGCAGAAGCACAGCAAGCCCACAATCGTCATCATCAGCTTATCAAGTGTTTTCATGTTTTTCTCCCTTCTTCTGCTTTTTCAGCATCGTCTCGATATTCTCATTGAGCTTCCCCAGCACCTTCACCGCTTCGGACAGCATCGCGTATTCGCCAAGCGTCGGGTCAACCAGCAGCAGCACGTCCGGGGCGGTGGTCGAGGGCATCAGGCGCTTGTCCGTCATCGCCATCGCGGGGATAAACGCCGCCTGATCGGGCATGTACTCCGCGTTCAGCTTCATCACGAGGAAGCCGCCGCGCTTGTAGGTCACCAGCGACACGCCAAGCTGATTCGCCAGCACGCGCACCTGCGCCACGTCCAGCAGCGTCTCCACCACCGGCGGCACTTCGCCGAAGCGGTCAAGCAGCTCGTCGGTGATGTCCTCGCGGTCTGCCTGCGTCGTTAGGCTCGCAATCCGCTTGTACATCTCCATCCGCTGCCGGTCGTCGTGTACATAGTCGTCCGGCAGATACGCATCCACCTTGATGTCCACGCGCGTTTCGAGGTGCGGCTTCGCGGGCGGCAGCCCTTCCTGCTCCGCACGCGCCTCCTGAAGCGTTTCCTCCATCAGCTTGCAATACATGTCGTAGCCGACGGTCGCCAAATGCCCGTGCTGTTCCGGCCCCAGAATATTGCCCGCGCCGCGGATTTCGAGGTCGCGCATGGCGATACGGAAGCCAGCGCCGAACTCCGTGAACTCTCGGATGGCTTCGAGGCGCTTCTCCGCCGTCTCAGACAGACTCCGTTCCGGGCGGATGGTGAAGTACGCATACGCCTGCCGGTTGCTCCGCCCGACGCGCCCGCGCAGCTGATAGAGCTGGCTCAGCCCGAAGCGATCCGCGTCAAAGACAATCAGCGTATTCGCCGTCGGCACGTCCAAGCCGCTCTCGATGATGGTCGTGCAGAGCAGCACGTCGTAGCTGCCGCCGTAGAAGTCCATCATCACGTCCTCCAAGCCGTGTTCGCGCATCTGCCCGTGCGCCACGCCGATGCGCGCTTCCGGCACAAGCTGCTTCAAGCGCTCATAGAACGCGCCGATGGTCTGCACAGAGTTATAGAGGAAGTACACCTGTCCCCCGCGCGACACTTCGCGCAGAATCGCGTCGCGAATCACGCCGTCGTTGTAGTCAATCACGCGCGTCTGCACCGGCAGGCGTTCCTCCGGCGGCGTTTCCAGCACAGACATATCGCGGATGCCGACCATCGACATGTGCAGCGTGCGCGGAATCGGCGTAGCGGAGAGCGTCAGCACGTCCACCTGATGCTTCATATTCTTGATGATTTCCTTGTGCTGCACGCCAAATCGCTGCTCCTCGTCCACAATCAGCAGACCGAGGTTCTTGAACTGCACGTCTTTGCCCAGAATGCGGTGCGTACCGACAAGGATGTCGATTTCGCCCTCCTTCACGCGGCGCAGAACGTCCTTGGTTTCCTTCGCCGTGCGGAAGCGGCTCAGCACGTCCACCTTGACCGGGAAGCCCTTGAAGCGCTTCAAGACCGTGTTGTAGTGCTGCTGCGCCAGAATCGTCGTCGGCGCCAGAATCGCAACCTGCTTGGAGTCCATCAGCGCCTTGAACGCCGCGCGCAGGCTGACCTCCGTCTTGCCGTAGCCCACGTCGCCGCACAGCAGCCTGTCCATGTTGCGCGGCGACTCCATGTCCGCCGTAATTTCCTTCACGCTCTGCTCTTGATCCGGGGTCAGCTCGTAGGGGAACATGTCCTCAAACTCGCGCTGCCACGGCGTATCCGCGCTGAACGCAAAGCCCGTCTCCTGCGACCGCCGCGCATAGAGCTTCACAAGGTCAAACGCCATCTTTTTCAGGCCCTCTTTGACCTTCGCCTTCTGCTTCTGCCAGTCGCCGCCGCCGAGCTTGTTCAGCTTCGGGGGATTCGCCGGATTGCCGATGTAGCGCTGCACGCGGCTGAGCGCCTCAATCGGCACATAGAGCTTGTCGCTCCCCTGATACTGGATTTGCAGATAATCCCGGCGCGTGCCGCCGTTTTTCATCTGCGCTGTGCCAAGATAAATGCCGACGCCATGTTCCTCGTGCACCACGAAGTCGCCGGGCTTCAGGTCGGTGAACGCGGCTATCTTCTCGCCCGCCGCCTGCCGCTTCTTCGCCTTGCGGTAGCCCGTACCGTACACGTCCGTGTCGCTGACGACAATCAGGCGCGCTTCTTCCCAGATGAAGCCGTGCGTCAGCGTGCCGGGCAGCACCTGCACACATTCTTCCGGCAGCTTGTCGATTTTCTCCGCGAACGACGCGGCGACATCGTGTTCTTCCAGCGCCGCCGCCAGACGCTGACCGCGCGCCACGCCGCCGCACAGCACCGCCACGCGGTAGCCCTCGCGCAGCCAGCCGTCGCAGTCCTCCGCCAGCGGGCGAATCTGCGATGAATACCCTGCCACGCGCTGCACGCCAAGGTCGGCGGCGTCCTTCACCGCCACGCCCGCCATGCCTTCCAGAAACTCTGTCACCGCGACCGTCGCATACCCCTGCACATGCCGCAGCAGCTCGTCCCAGTCCATCAGCAGCGTTTCCTGCTCCTTGACGGCTTCGTCGCGGCTCATCGCACCTTCGAGATCCTCCGCAAAGCCCGCCCGGCGTTCTTCCGCGCGCTTCCTGAGCAGATTCGGGTCGCTCAGCACGACGATTTCCGGTTCGAACCAGTCCAGCACCGTGTAAGTATCGTCCGTCAGCACGGTCAGCCACGCCCGAATGCGCTTGAACGGCAGCCCCTCCGCCAGCATGTCCGCGTCCGCCATCAGTTGGGCGCGGCGGCGTTCGAGTTCCGCCTTGCGCGCGGCAGTCTGCTGCTTTTCGCGAATCTTCGGGGTGATGTTCTTGTCGAAGAAGTCCGGCGCGTCCGCGTCATCCTCCGGCAGGGGCGGCAAATCCGAAAAGAGCGTCGAGCTTGCAGGGGTCAAATCGCCCCCCTGCTGCTCGATGGCGTCCCGCATCCGCCGCGCTGCCTTTTCCGCATCCGCCGGTGGAAGCAATACCTCCGTCGCGGGCGTGAGCGTGCATTTCTCCACCGAATCGAGACTGCGCTGGCTGATGCAGTCAAATTCGCGGATGGAGTCCACCTCGTCGTCGAAGAACTCAATGCGCAAACTCTGGCTGCACGCCGGCGGGTACACGTCGATGATGCCGCCGCGCAGGGCGCACTGCCCCTTGCCCTCCACCATGCTGACGCGCTCGTAGCCCATGGCGGTCAGGCGGCGGATGAGGTCATTCAGGTCGATTCGGTCGCCGGGAGCAAGGCAAATCGTCTCTTCGCGGAATCGGTCGGCGCTGCCCATGCGCTGCAGGGCGGCGTCCATACTCGTGCAGAGCAGGCGGATATCCCCCTCCTGCGCCCTTGCCAGCGCTTCCAGCCGCCGCCACGCGCTTTCGTGGCTCGACGCGCCGCGCGTAAGGTCAATTTCGCCGCCCGGCAGACACGCCACACCCGATTCCAGCAGCTGCTGACCGTCCTCGGCGTCGTGCGCCGCCTTGAGGTCGTTGCCGGAAATCAGCAGCACCTTTTTGCCCGTATCGGCGCAGAGTTTTGACGCGATATACGCCGCCATTGTGTCCGGCAGCCCCGTCACGGCGATGGGCTGTTTGCTTTCCGTTGCTTTCAGCAGCTTGTCATACGCTTTCGACGCAATGCCGGATAATAATGCCTGATTCATATGCGCTCCTTGGGATGAGTCGTGGTACGAAAAATACGCCTGTGCTTACACGGTCTTATTGTATTCCTGCATGGCATGGTCAATACCGTTTTTGACCCAGTCCTCCACGCAGTCCGCCGCGCGCTCGAATGCCTGCTGCATGGCGATTTGCTCTTCGCGGATGGTGTACTTGCTCAATACCCAGTCCGCCAAGTCCCAGCCATCGGGCTTTGCGCCCACGCCAACCCGCACGCGCGGGAAATTCTGCCCCGGCGTATGGGCGATGATGGAGCGCATTCCGTTATGCGTCCCGGCACTGCCGGATTTGCGGACGCGCAGGCGGCTGGCGGGCAAATCAATGTCATCATAGATGATAAGCAGATTTTCCAGCGGCACTTTATACCAATTGAGCAGTTCGCTGACGCACTCGCCGGAGAGGTTCATGAACGTCTGCGGGGCGCAGAGGACAACGCGCTTGCCGTCCACATTCGTTTCGGTCAGTAGCCCCTTGCACTTGCTCTTATTGAGCGTCACGCCCCACTTGCGGCAGAGCATTTCCAGCGTATCGAACCCCGCGTTATGGCGGGTATGGGCGTACTGCGTGCCCGGATTCCCCAGCCCAACGACGATCAGTGTTTCCTTTTCCATGGTGATTCCTCCAAAACAGGTCTTGGCGGAGAGGATTTACACCCCCTCCGCTGACATCATATGCCCCCAGAGGCTCTGCCTCTGCAAGGGAGTTCCTCCCTTGACCCTTTCGCGCGATTCAGTTGGCGACATCTGCATAATGTTTTCGCGTGTTTATGCAGGGATTTTGCTTTACTTTTTCAGTCTCTCCACTTCTTCCCGCACCATATCCTTCGTGCAGAAATTCAGCGGGGAGAAGCGCCCGTCCAGCGCCTTTTCCAGCTTTGCAATCGCCGCTGCCTTGTCACCCGCTTCCAAATCATAGCGCGACAGGAACCACAGCGTGTCAATCTGCGAATCCTTCTCCGCGTGTGCCTTCTCGAACCATTCCTTTGCCTTGTCCTTCTCGCCCGTCACGCGGTAATACGCCTGACCCAAGTTGTCCAGGCACACCGGGTCTTCGTCGTCATAGTCCACCGACTCCTGAATGAAGGCGAACATTTTGTCGATGCCTTCCTGCCATTCGCGGTCAATGTCCTCCTGCGTTTTGACCTTCGGCTGCTCTTCCGCTGCTTCGGTGGATGCTTCCGTGTCGGGCATTTCCAGCGCTTCGGCGGCTTTCTCCGGTACAGCTTCCGCAACCGGCTTTGCGCCCGAATACTTCTCGACGTACATATATCCCAGCGTCTGATAGGTCAGGCCAATCGGCGCGCGGTTGTGCTGCTTTTCCAGCAGGCGAATCGCCTTGTCCAGCTCGCCCTTCTTCATCAGGCACGCCGCATAATCCACAAAAAGCTGACTCTTCTGGTCGGGCGTGAGGTCAGGGCACTTCTGCGCCTTGATGAGCAGGGGCATCGCCTTGTCGTAGCTGCCCTCGCGAATCAGCAGAATCGCATAGCCCAGCATCGGGCGCGCGGACATCAGCCCCTTGTCAATAGCTTCCTCATAGAGCTTCTTTGCCTGTTCCAGATCGCCTTTTCCGTGCGCGCGCATGGCCTGCTGCGCCTTGATGGTCGCCATGAATCCCATTGTCGTTTCTCCTTCAGCGGTTTTTGGCTGCCTTCTTTTTCAGGCGGTCATACCGATATTGTAGCGCATTTTGCTCCTCTTGTACAGAGGGCGGATCGAATAATGACGGTTCGGCGGACAGCGCCATCGCCCGCCGCGTCATGTCCAGCGCGGACTCGTAGTCCCGCTCGTAATGCTCGTAGTGCTTCGCCAGCTCGATGTAGGGCTTCGTTCCGCCTTCGTGCCGCGCAATCATTCCCAGCCAGACCTTTACCGCCTCGTCTCGCTCGCCGCCCCGGCGGTAGCTCTGCGCAAGACGCTCCTGCCCCTGCGCATGAAGATTGCCGCTCGTCAGCTGATAGCACTTCCGCGCTTCCGGCACATGCTGAAAGCGTTCCAGCGCCACGCCCATTGAGAACACATCCTCGTCGTGCCGCACGTTTTCCGGTGCGCGGTACATTTCCACCATCGCCGTCAGCAGCACGCATAGGCTCGCCACGTCCTGCGCGTTGTGTTCCAGCACATCCGTCAGCAGGTCAAAATTTCCCGTCTTGAGGTAGTCGAAGAAGCGCTGCGGCACCTGCGCGCCCGGCAAATCATCAAAGCGTGGAATGCCCAGCACGGCTTCTTCCAGCTTGCCCAGATTGCACCGCTGCAGGCGCAGTTTGAACACCCGCCGCGCCATGTGCAATAGGTCAATGTGCGGCTTGTCAAGGCACGAATCATCCATGCGGTTCATCAGGAAGCGGTCGCGCAGCAGCGGCACGTCGAATGTCCGTCCATTGAAGGTGCAGATCGCGTCGTAGCCCATCAGCGTATCCGCAATGGATTGCAGCAGAAACTTTTCCTCCGGATAATCGCGCATCACCAGCTGATGAATCTGGAATCCCGAATCCGTCAGGCAGCCCATGCCGACCTCGAACGCGACAGTCCCCGCGCCCATGAACCCGGTGGTTTCGGTGTCCAGATAGAGGATGTTCCGCGGGTCGAGGTCGTCCGGCAGCGTTTCCTGCGTCATCAGGCGAAGGGCGGACAGGTCAAGGTCAAACGCGCCGGGAAATTCGGATAACTCGCGCATTTCCCGCCCGTGGTAGCAGTCCGTGAACTGCTTTTCCGACGCTTTCGGGGGCGATTTCGGCTTTTCAATCGCCTTGAGCTTGTCTCGCAGATTCATTCCGTCAGCGCCTCCAAGAGGGCGATGGCGGTCGCTTTGCCGTCCTCGCCGATTTCGCCCACCGGCCCGACGCACCCCGGACAGCCCTGACGGCACGCGCAGTCCCGCACAACTTGCAGCGCTTGCTCCAGCAGGAGCTTCCGCATGGCATACGCCTTCTGCGCCAGTCCGATGCCGCCGGGGATGTTGTCATAGAGCAGCAGCGTCGGCTTGTCCGTCAGCGGGCTTTTCACCTGATAGACGATTGCAATATCCTGCGGCGCACACATCAGCGACAGCGGCGCAACAATCCGCAGCAGATTCGCCACGCCCATCATGCCGTTTTTCAGCGTGTCGCTCTCGAACCGTGCCGCCAGCGTATCCGGCAGCGTCCACCACATGGCGGTTGTGTGCATTTCCGTCTCCGGCAGCCACACATGCCCGAACCCCAGGGTTTCGTGCGTATCGAGCCTAATCTTCTTGAACATCGTCACCAAGGTCGATACGCGGATTTCGCCCAGCGCCGTCAGCCCGCCGTCCTGCTCTTCCTCTTTTTCCTTGTCCAGCAGGGAGAGCGTCACGTTCAAGTTCGCGTCGGTGTAGTACCCCACGTCCACGCGGCGGATGAACGCTTTGCAGGCATCGAAATCCAGCTTTTCCACCTGATACTGCTGCGCCTCGTGCATGTAAATCGCGTTTTCGTGCAGCAGCATCGGCACGGTGTAGCGGTCCATTTCGCCGATGACGCGGTGGTTCGCCGGATCGGTCGTGTCGATGATGACGAAATTCTCCTCCGCCCGCGCCGACCGCAGGGAAATCTCGCTTGCCGGAAAATCCTCCGCCGACCAGTGATACCGCCCGCCGACGTGCCGCAGAATCCCCGCTTCATCGAGGTATTCCAGCAGTTCCGGCGCTCCGGGCGCATTCCCCAAGCCCTCGCCGTCCTCAAACGGCAGTTCAAACGCCGCGCACTTGAAGTGGTTGAGCAGAATATACAAATTATCCGGATTCAGCAGCGCGTTCTCCGGCGAGCGCTTCATCAGATAATCCGGGTGGGACACGATGTACTGGTCAAGCGCCGCCGATGACGCGACATAGAACACGATGGATGTTCCCTTGCGCCGCCCAGCACGCCCCGCCTGCTGCCATGCACTCGCGATTGTTCCCGGATAGCCGCACAGCACGCACGCATCCAGCGCGCCGATGTCAATGCCCAGCTCCAGCGCGTTCGTGGACACCACCGCGTCCACCCGTCCCGCGCGAAGCCCGCGTTCAATCTCTCGCCGCTCTGTCGGCAGATACCCGCCGCGATAGCCGCGCACCCGCCCGGCGTTCCCCAGCGGGTCGCGCACCATGTCCTTCAGGTACTTCGTCAGCACCTCAACCGCCAGCCGCGACCGCGCGAACGTAATCGCCTGAATCCCATTCTGCAGCAGCAGCCCCGCAATCCGCCGCGTCTCCTGCAAAACGCCCTTGCGGATGCCCAGCTGCCGATTGACCACCGGCGGATTGTAGAACACGAAGTGCCGCACGCCCATCGGCGCGCCGTTATCATCCACCAGGCTGACCTCGCGCCCCGTCAGCGTTTCCGCCAGTTCCTTCGGGTTCGCAATCGTCGCGCTGCACAGGATGAACTGCGGATGACTGCCGTAGAAATCGCACAGGCGCAGCAGCCGCCGCAGCACGTTCGCCAGATTCGACCCAAACACGCCGCGATAGGTATGAATTTCATCAATCACGATATACCGCAGGTTTTCAAACAGCTTGACCCATTTCGTATGGTGCGGCAGAATCCCGCTGTGCAGCATATCCGGGTTCGTCACGACGATATGCCCCGCCTGCCGAACCGCCTTTCGCGCCGCGCCGGGCGTATCGCCGTCATAGGTATACGTCTTGATATCAACGCCCATCGCCTCAATCAGCTCATACAGCTCGCTGACCTGATCAGCAGACAGCGCTTTCGTCGGGAAGAGGTACAATGCCCGTGCATCATCGTTCTGCAAAATGGCAGACAGCACCGGCAGGTTATAGCACATCGTTTTGCCGGAGGCCGTCGGCGTGACAACCACAACATCCCGCCCTGCCAGCACCTCGCGGATTGCGTGCGCCTGATGGCGATACAGCTGATGCACCCCGCGTTTTTCCAGCACAGGAAGCAGCCGCGGATCAAGAGAATCCGGGAACGGCTCATACACCGCCGGACGCGCCGGAAGGACATCCCAGCGGACAACATTTTGCATAAACATAGGGTCACTGCGGAGGGATTCCGCCAGCTGGTCAACATTCATAGGAAGCACCTCCCGACAAGGATTGCATTTCCCCCTCATGATAGCAGATTTCTGTTCGCTTGTAAAGGCGAACAGGGGGAGGATAGGGGAAAAGAAAAAGGGATAAACACGCGGGCAAAGCAGGGAAAAGCGACCAACTCAATCGCGCGAAGGGGTCAAGGGGCAATTGCCCCTTGCAGG
>ERZ827156.2020-NODE-2020-length-22053-cov-21.353941_pt1 | contig 22053 bp, 19 predicted proteins | sample MGYA00519919_ERZ827156 | MGnify/ENA primary metagenome ERZ827156 (study PRJEB31778, sample SAMEA3449269) | human gut metagenome | biome: human gut; feature: human-associated habitat; material: faeces | place: United Kingdom | collected 2010/2012 ...
CCGTCACCACCTTCGTGGAGTCCGCCTCCGGCGTGGAGGCCGGCGGCCGCACCGGTCTGACCAGCCTGACTGCCGCAGTCATGTTCCTGGCCTGCATGTTCATCGCCCCCGTGGCGGCCATCATCCCCGCCGCCGCCACCTCCTCCGCCCTGATCTATGTGGGCATCCTGATGCTCCAGGGCCTGAAGAACGTGGACTTCGAGGACCTGGACCAGGTGGTGCCCGTGTTCCTGATGCTGCTGGCCATGCCCATCTCCGGCTCCATCGGCCACGGCATCGGCATCGCCATGATCGCCTACACCATCATCAAGGTGTTCTCCGGCCGTGCCAAGGACGTCTCCGTCCTGACCTATGTCATCGCCGCCCTGTTCATCGTCAAGTTCTTCGCGGTGGTGTGATGCAACTGAAAAAACGCCCGGAGCCACCGGCTCCGGGCGTTTTAGTTTGTCGAAAAACTTCCTTGTTGTGCAGCATCTTCTGCTGCGCTGGGGGAGCTCGAGGGGGCGGCGCCCGCCTCGAATCAGATCAAATGCCGCGCTAAGCCTTGTTTTGCAAGGTGTGCGTTGAGCAGAGCGAATATTTTTGCGCCGTTTTCCGGCGCAAAAATAACGGCATTGTTCAGGCTGCCGAAAAAGCCAAAGGCTTTTTTGACAGCCTGCAACGCCCGAAAGCTTGGCTTTCGGGCGTTTTTCTTATTCCGGCTTCTCCGTCTCCGGCGCAGCCTGTGCCTTTCGTATGACCTTGATCTCGCCGGTGCGGTGGTTGTCCACCCGGGTCACCTGCACGTCCAGTCCCTGGCAGCTGAACCGGTCGCCCATCTCCGGCACCCGGTCGCACTGCTCCATTACCCAGCCGCTGACGGAGGACATCTCCGTCTCCGCGTTCAGGTGGAAGAACTCGGCAAAGTCGTCAAAATCCATGGACGCGTCCACCAGATAGGTGTCCTCATCCACCTTGCGGATAAAGACCTCCTCCTCGTCGTGCTCGTCCCAAATCTCGCCCACCAGCTCCTCCAGGATGTCCTCCATGGTCACGATGCCGCAGGTGCCGCCGTACTCGTCCACCACCACGGCCAGCTGGGTCTTGGCCTCCTGCAGCTTCTTCAGCAGCAGGCTGATAGGCTCGTTCTCCAGCACGAACATGGCGGGGGAGAGGATCTCCTCCAGGGGCTTGTCCGTCACGCCGCAGCCCACATAGAAGTCCTTCTGGTGTATGGTGCCGATGATGTGGTCGATGTCGTCCCGGTAGATCAGCAGCCGGGAGTACTTGGTCTGGGTGAACAGGTCGGCCACCTCCTCCTTGGAGGCGGTCACCGGCAGCGCGGCCAGATCCACCCGGTGGATGAGGATATCCTGGGCCTCCTGCTCGGAAAAGCCGATGGCGTTTTTCAGCAGGTCGCCCTCGTCCTTGTCGATGCTGCCCTCCTGCTGCACCTCGTTCACCAGCATCAGCAGCTCCTCCTGGGACATCTTGTTGTCCGCGTCCAGGTGGAACACCCTGGCCAGCAGCTTCTTCCACAGGGAGAAGAGGGCGTTCAGCGGCATCAGCAGCCAGATGAGACACCGCAGGAATGGCGCGGCGGTCATGGCCCAGCTCTCGGCGCAGTCCTTGGCGATGCTCTTGGGGCTGATCTCGCCGAAGATCAGCACCACCACCGTCACCACGATGGTGGACAGCGTGGCCCCCGCGTCGCCGAAGCTCCTGACGAACAGCACCGTGCCCAGGGACGCCATGGCGATGTTCACGATGTTGTTGCCGATGAGGATGGTGGACAGCAGCTTGTCATACCGCTCCAGTAGCTTGCAGGCCAGGGCGGCCCGACCGTTGCCTTTTTCCGCCAGCATCTTCAGCCGCGTCACGTTGGCCGAGGAGAAGGCCGTCTCCGTGGCCGAGAAATAGGCGGACAGCAGCAGGCATACCGCCATAATGATGATATATGTAGTGTTTGACACTTTGTAGCTTCCTTTCTGCTCTGTTCTTGCTTCGTTCTTATGCTTTCTTGCCTGTTCTATAATGCAGTCAACAGGTATTTTTTGCCCTACAGGCGCAAAAAAGCACGTCTGCCCCGCGTGGTGCAGCGCAGATATGCCGCAAAAAACAGATGGCAGCCCGGCAAGTTCCCGGGATGATCGCCGCCGTCGGTATCCATGTCGCCGCGTATCCTCCTTTATAAAAATAAATCCTGCTGATTATATACAAAAACCGCGATGTTGTCAAGTAATTCCCTTAAAAACGGCGTAAATCCTCTTGAAAATCGCGTAAAATCGGCATAAAAGCAGCGCGAAAATCTGCCGCAGAGGGCGGCAGGGCGGGCGGTAAAACCGCCCGCCCGTGTCATTTATCTGACAATTCTCCTGACAATTTTCCCGCCAGCCTGTATCATTTTCCTGACAATTTTCCCACCCGATTTTGTCATTTACCTGACAAATTTCCCACGTTTTCGCCCTCGGGTGGCGGTGATATTTGTTGACTATTCTGGTACAAAAATGGGATAAAATGTGACCAAAATGAGCGAAAATGAATACAAAAGTGAAATTTTATTGTGCCTTCTCTTTTCGGGCGATGGCGGCAATGTCGCCCACGCCGTCCAGCACCACGCTGGGACGATAGGCATAGGTGCGCAGCGTCTCCCGGGTGGAGACGCCGGAGAGCACCAGCACCGTGGACATGCCGCTCTCCATGCCGGAGATCACGTCGGTGTCCATGCGGTCGCCCACCATCACGGCCTCGGCGGAGTGGCAGTGCAGCATGCGAAGCCCGGTGCGCATCATCAGCGGATTGGGCTTGCCGCAGAAGTAGGCCTGCTTGCCGGTGGCCATCTCAATGGGGGCGATCAGCGCCCGGCAGGCCGGGGCGATGCCGTTTTCGATGGGGCCGGAGACGTCGGAGTTGGCGCCGATGAGCTTGGCACCCTGCAGCACCAGGTTGGTGGCCTTGGTCAGCGTGTCCAGAGAGTAGGAGCGGCCCTCGCCCACCACCACATAGTCGGGGTTCACGTCGTTCATGGTGATGCCGGCGTCGTACAGGGCGTTCAGCAGCCCGGCCTCGCCGATGGCGAACACGGAGCAGCCGGGGGCCTGCTCCTTCAGGAAGGCGGCGGTGGCCAGGGCGCTGGTGTAGAAGTGCTCCTCCGGCACGTCCAGCCCCATGCGCGCCAGCTTCTGGTTCAGCTCGCGGGGGGTGTAGCCGCTGTTGTTGGTCAGAAACAGGTACTCCTTGTTCTCGTCATGCAGCCACTGGATGAACTCCGCCACGCCGGGCAGAATGCGGTTGCCGTGGTAGATGACGCCGTCCATATCGCAGATAAAGCCTTTTTTCTCGTTGAAGTTGATGCAGGTGTCCATAGCTCGTCCCGCCTTTTCGATATAGTATTGTAGTAGAATGTACGGCCCCATCATATCATCTCCCGGGGCGGATTTCCATAGCCTGCGTGTAAAATTTCGCGGCGGGGGGCGGAAACGGGGCGAAAAGCGCGCTTAATAAATAAAAGAGACATGGGAAGAGAGAGCGGCGGCGCGCCGTGACATGATCTGAACGGAGGAGCGTGTGATATGAAGAAGAAAGTCCTCGGTATCCTGCTGGCCCTGTGCGCGGCGCTGAGCCTTGCGCCGGTGACGGCGCTGGCGGCGGGCGGTTCCGCGCCGACTGCAGTAAAAAGCGTGGGACTTGGCACATCGATGCTGCCAAATCCGGAGGTGCCCAAGGACGTGGATACCGCCTGGAAGGGCAGCTATGTGTACTACGGTATTTATAAGGGCGAGCGATCAAATTCCGTATGCTTTCAAAGAACACCACCGATTTTGGCAGCGAGACGATGCTGCTGGCACGGTGGAGATGATCATCCCGTTCAATATCGCGTCCGGAACGTATACGCTGAAGCTGTTTAATGAGCATATCAACAGCGACTTCAAAACCGACTACGCCAGTGCCTTTGCCGATGTGACGCTTTCTGCCAACAGTGCTATCGGTAAGAACGGCGAGGACGGCGTGACGCCCTATGTGGGTGAGAACGGCAACTGGTGGATCGGCGGGACGGACACCGGCGTCAGAGCGGCGGCGGGGACCTCTACGGCGACGGTGATCGCCCTGGCGGCGGCGGGAGCCGCGCTGGCGGGCAACGCGGCGCTGGCGGCCTGTATCCTGAGCCGGCGGAGGAAGAGCGCCGTATAAGCGCATAGAGCAGGCGGGGGCGCAGGCCCCGCCTGTGCGGCGTGACGCTAAATCGCGGCGGGAGGGAGAAAATAAAAATACACCTTGACGCGGGCGGAAAAATAGCATACAATATGGGCCAGACTACGCAGGAGGTGGCTAAGATGGTTCGTCGTGCTGCTGATACCAACGGCACCATGGCGAAGTGCGCCCATTCTGCCCCCTGCCGCGCTTCCTTTGGCTTTTTTATGTGCAGCGTGCTGTTTAGCGTGCTGCACTTTTTTGGCTTTTCCTTTTTTAGTGGTGAAGCGATGCCTCAGGGAGTCTGCGTTTGACAGAGCGGCGAGTTGGAAAGACTTTGTCTCAAACGGCCTTCCCGGAGGGAAGGCCGATTTTTTTCTGTGAAGGGATATACGACTATGAGCGAATTGGATCAGATCAGAGCAGGTATCGACCGGATCGACGAGGAGATGGCCCGGTTGTTTCAGGAGCGCATGGAGATGAGCCGGCAGGTGGCCGCGTTCAAGAAGGAGCGGGGGCTGTCTATCCGGGATGCGGAGCGGGAGCGGGAGCTGGTGGAGCGGAACCGCGCGAGGATCGATGACCAGGCCGTGGGCGCGTACTATGTGCAGTTCCTGCGGGAGGTGCTGGACCTGTCCTGCGCGTACCAGAGCAAGCTGCTGAACGGCATGAAGGTGGCGTACAGCGGCGTGGAGGGCGCCTACGGCTATATCGCCGCGCGGCGGATGTTCCCGGAGGCGCGGCTGGTGTCGTATCCGGATTTCGTGGCGGCCTACCGGGCGGTGGAGCAGGGAGAAGTCGACGGCGTGGTGCTGCCGCTGGAGAACAGCTACGCCGGTGAGGTGGGTACGGTGATGGACCTGCTGTTTTCCGGGGAGCTGTTCATCAACCAGGTGCTGGATCTGGACATAAGCCACAGCTTGCTGGGCGTGGAGGGGGCGTCTGCGGAGACGGTGCGGACCGTGGTCAGCCATCCCCAGGCGCTGCACCAGTGCGACGACTACATCCGGCGGCACGGCTATCAGACGGAGGCGTATTCCAACACGGCGGCGGCCGCGGAGCATGTGCGGCAGGCCAACGACGCCGCGCTGGGGGCTATCGCCTCGGAGGAGGCGGCGGAGGTGTTCGGGCTGCGGGTGCTGGAGCGGGGCATCAACACGGTGAAGAGCAACACCACGCGGTTCGCCGCACTGTCCCGCACCCGGAACCAGCCGGAGGGCACGCGCAAGCGGGAGGACGAGAACTTCGTGCTGGTGTTCACCGTGCAGAACGACGCCGGATCGCTGGCCCAGATGCTGAATATCATCGGCGCCCACGGCTATAACATGCGCACCCTGCGCAGCCGGCCCATGAAGGGGCTGTCCTGGAAGTATTTCTTCTATGTGGAGGCCGAGGGCTGCGTCAACAACACCAACGGCAGGGAGATGCTGCAGGAGCTGTCCGCTACCTGCGCCAAGCTGCGGCTGGTGGGCTCGTATTACGCCAATAACATCTGACAATCATCGGAAGAGAGGGCAGAGCATGAAGATTCCGGTTTCTTTGGGGGCGGAGAGCTATCCCGTGATCGTGGAGCCAGGCATTCTGGCCCGGGCGGGCGAATATATGGCGCTGGACCGCCGCGTGCTGGTGGTGACAGACGACGGCGTGCCCGGAGAGTACACCGCGGCGGTGGCCGGGGCGTGCCGGCAGGCGCGGGTGTGCACGCTGCGCGCCGGGGAGCGCAGCAAGAGCATGGAGAACTACGGGGCGCTGCTGCGGGAGATGCTGGCCCTGGGGATGGGCCGGGGCGACTGCGTGGTGGCCGTGGGCGGCGGCATGGCGGGGGACCTGGCGGGCTTCGCCGCGGCCACCTATATGCGCGGGGTGGACTTTTACAACGTGCCTACCACGCTGCTGGCACAGGTGGATTCCTCCGTGGGCGGCAAGACGGCCATCGATCTGGACGGGGTGAAAAACGCGGTGGGCGCGTTCTATCAGCCGAAGGCGGTGCTGATCGACACGGAGACGCTGCGCTCGCTGCCGCGGCGGCAGATCGCCGCAGGCCTGGCCGAGAGCGTGAAGATCGCCATGACCAGCGATGCGGGGCTGCTGGCGGACATAGAGAGCAGCGGCGACCTGATGGGCGACCTGCCGGACATCATCGCCCGGTCGCTGGCCCTGAAGGCGCAGGTGGTGGAGCAGGACCCTACAGAGAAGGGACTGCGGCGGGTGCTGAACTTCGGCCACACCTTGGGCCACGCCATCGAGAGCTACGGCGGGGGAGAACTGCTGCACGGCGAGTGCGTGGCGCTGGGCATGGTGCCCATGTGCGCGCCGGCGCTGCGGCAGCGGCTGAAGGGCATCCTGCACAAGTGCGGCCTGGCCGCGGAGATCGACCTTCCGGCGGAGCGGCTGCGGCCCTACCTGATACATGACAAGAAGGCGCAGGCCGACACCATCACCGTGGTGGAGGTGGAGCAGCCCGGCACGTTCCGCATGGAAGCGCGGACGCCGGAGGAGCTGCTGCGCCGGTGGGAGGAGGCAAGGACATGAAGAACACCTTCGGCAGCGCGGTGTCGCTGACCATTTTCGGCGAGAGCCACGGCCCCGCCGTGGGCGTGGTGCTGGACGGGCTGGCGCCGGGCGTGCCGGTGGATGAGGAATATATCCGCCGCCAGCTGTCCCGCCGGAGACCCTCCACGGCCATGGACACCCCCCGGCAGGAGCCGGATCACTATCAGATATGCAGCGGCGTATGGCAGGGGCGCACCACGGGGACGCCCATCGCCATCGTCATCCCCAACGAGAACACCCGCAGCGGGGACTATACCTACGGCCTGGCCAGGCCCTCCCACGCGGACTACGCCGCCTACTGCAAGTACCACGGCTATGAGGACTGGCGGGGCGGCGGGCATTTTTCGGGGCGCGTCACCGCGCCGCTGGTGGCCGCCGGGGCCATATTGCTCTCGGCGCTGTCCGCCGTGGGCGTCACGGTGGGAACGCACATCCTGCGCTGCGGCGACGCGTGGGACCGGCCGTTTTCCGCGGATGCGGCCGCAGACGTGGCCGCCCTGCAGGCGGCGGCGTTTCCGGCGCTTTCCGAAGAGAGCGCCAGGGCCATCAGTGAGGTCATTTTGCAGGCCAGGGCCGACGGCGACAGCGTGGGCGGCATCACCCAGACCGCGGTGTGCGGCCTGCCTGCCGGGGTGGGCGAGCCGTGGTTCGACAGTGTGGAGAGCCTTCTGAGCCACGCGGTGTTTTCCGTGGGCGGCGTCAAGGGCATCGAGTTCGGCGGCGGCTTCGGGGCGGTCAGCGGCCGGGGCTCCGACTTCAACGACCCGTTCCGCATGCGCCGGGGCCGGGTGGTCACCGAGACCAACCGCAACGGCGGCATCAACGGCGGCATCACCAACGGTATGGACGTGCTGTTCCAGTGCGCGGTGAAGCCCACGCCGTCTATCGCGCGGCCCCAGCAGACGGTGGACTTTCTGCGGGGCGAGGACGCGGAACTGACCGTGCACGGCCGCCACGACCCGGCCATCATACGGCGCATCTGCCCGGTGCTGGACAGCGTGACGGCGCTAGTGCTGTGCGACCTGCTGGCCCAGCGCTTCGGCACGGACTATTTCACAAAGGGGGACTGCCGATGAACTGCGGACTGATCGGCCATCCGCTGAAGCACAGCTATTCCTGCCAGATACACCGGGCGCTGGCGTCGTATGACTACCGCCTGTGGGATCTGACACCGGAGGAGCTGGCGCCGTTTCTGGAGAGACGGGAGTTTGCAGGTATCAACGTGACCATCCCCTACAAGCAGCAGGTGATCCCGTATCTGGACGGCCTGTCCCACCGGGCCAGGGCCATCGGCGCGGTGAACACCATTGTGAACCGCGATGGGCGGCTGCTGGGGTACAACACGGACTTCGCCGGCATGGCCGCGCTGCTCCGGAGACTGGGCATCGAGTTGTCCGGGAAGAAGGTGCTGGTGCTGGGTACGGGCGGTACGTCCAGGACCGCCTGCGCCGTGGCGGCGGAAGCCGGGGCGGCGCAGGTGCTCCGCGTGTCCCGCAGCGGCAGAGAGGGAGCCGTCACCTATGAACAGGCGGCGGAGCGGCATGGGGACGCCGCCTGCATCATCAACACCACCCCCTGCGGCATGTATCCCGCGGTGGAGGACTGCCCGCTGGAGCTGGATGCGTTCCCCGGCCTGCGGGGCGTGGTGGACGCGGTGTACAACCCGCTGCGCACGAATCTGGTGCTGGAGGCCCGGCGGCGGGGGATACCCGCCGAGGGCGGACTGTATATGCTGGCGGCCCAGGCGGCTTATGCCAGCGCACTATTTCAGGGGACGGAGGCCACGGGGGCGCAGATCGACCTGGCCTATCAGACGGTGCTGCGCCAGATGGAGAATATCGTGCTGATCGGCATGCCGTCCTCGGGAAAGACCACGGTGGGCCGCCTTTTGGCGGCGCGCACCGGGAAGGCGTTCGTGGATACAGACGAACTAACGGAGCAGGCCATCGGCACGACCATCGCGGACTATTTCGCCGCCCACGGGGAGGATGGATTCCGCGACCGGGAGCAGGAGGCGGTGGCCGCAGCGGCCGCGGAGGGCGGACGGGTCATCGCCACCGGCGGCGGCGCCGTGCTGCGGCCGGAGAACCTTACGGCGCTGCGGCGCAGCGGGCGGCTGTTCTTCCTGGATCGCTCGATAGAGAAGCTGATCGCCACGGCGGACCGGCCCCTGTCCTCTGATGCGGAGGCCCTGCGCCGCCGCTACGCGGAGCGGTATGACCTGTACTGCGCCGCATGCGACGTCCGGGTGGACGGCGACGGCGACGCGGAGGAAGTGGCGGCGGAGATCGAAAGGGAGTGGATGAGATGAAGATCCTTGTGCTCAACGGGCCGAATTTGAATATGCTGGGCATCCGGGAGCCGGATATTTACGGCCGCGGCACATACGACGACCTGCGGCAGATGATCCTGGCCCACGCGGAGCCCCACGGCGACGACGTGTCGTTTTTCCAGTCCAACCACGAGGGCGCGCTGGTGGATGCCATCCAGCAGGCGTACTTCGACGGCGTGGAGGGGATCGTTCTGAACCCGGCGGCCTATACCCACACCAGCGTGGCGCTGTGCGACGCGGTGAAGGCCGTGGCCATTCCCACGGTGGAGGTGCACATCTCCGACGTGACGAAGCGGGAGGCGTTCCGGCAGGTGAGCTATGTGCGGGACGCCTGCGTGGCCACGGTGATGGGAAAGGGCTTCGCAGGGTATCTGGAGGCGATGGACATACTGCGGAAGGGGGCGAAGGAGCGGTGACCGTGACCATCTATCCCGGCAGGGCGGTCGGGACGGCGGCTGCGCCGCCGTCGAAAAGCTGCGGGCACCGCATGCTGCTGTGCGCCGCGCTGGCGTCCGGGGAGAGCCGCATCCGGGGCATCGCCCAGAGCCAGGACATGCTGGCCACCATGGACTGCATCCGCGCCATGGGCGGACAGTGCCGCCTGGAGGGGGATACGGCCTGTATCATCGGCACCGGCGGCGCGGCGGCGGGACATGCCGTGTATCCCTGCCGCGAAAGCGGCAGCACGCTGCGCTTCTGCATCCCACCGGCGCTGGTGCCCGGCGGCACGGCGGTGTTCACCGGCACGCCGCGGCTGATGGAGCGGGGCGTGGGGCTGTATGAGACGCTTTTCGCCGGAAGGGGCATCGACGTGGTGAAAACGCCGGAGTCTGTGGCGTTTTCCGGCGGCTTGACCGCCGGCGGCTATGCGCTGCGGGGCGACGTCAGCAGCCAGTTTATCTCCGGACTGCTGCTGGCCCTGCCGCTGCTGCGGGAGGACAGCACGCTGCGCGTCCTGCCGCCGGTGGAGAGCCGGCCATACATCGACATCACGCTGGACGTGCTCGGCGAGTTCGGCGTCAGGACAGAGGAGCGCGGCGAGAATGCGTTTTTTATCCCCGGCGGGCAGCGGTATGAGAGCCGCTGCGCGGCGGTGGAGGGGGATTGGTCCAACGCCGCGTTCCTGCTGGCCTTGGGCGGCGGGGTGACGGTGACCGGATTGCGGGAGGACAGCCTGCAGGGGGACCGGGTGTGTCGGGATATGCTGCAGCGGCTGGAGAGGCCCGGCGCGGTGCTGGATATTTCTGCCTGCCCCGACCTGGGGCCGGTGCTGTTCGCGGCGGCGGCACGGGCGCAGGGGGCGGTGTTCACCGGCACGCGCCGCCTGCGCATCAAGGAGAGCGACCGCGCCGCGGCTATGGCGCAGGAGCTGGCCAAATTCGGCGCGCAGGTGCGGGTGGAGGACGACCGGGTGACGGTGTCTGCCGGGCCGCTGCACGCGCCGGAGGAGGAGCTGGACGGCCACAACGACCATCGCATCGTCATGGCGCTGGCGGTGCTGTGCGCATCGCTGGGGGGGATCATCCGCGGGGCGGAGGCCGTGAGCAAGAGCTGGCCCGCCTTTTTTGACACACTGAAGGCGCTGGGCCTGACCGTGGACATCCGGCCGTGAGACGGCGCGCCGGAAAAGACACGGCACGGGGAGACAGCAGAAAGGAAAGACTGGTATGAATATGGAGTTCAGGCGCAAGCTGCCCACACCGCAGACCATCAAGGATATGTATCCGGTGTCGGAGGCGCTGGCCCGGCAGAAAGAGGAAAGCGACCGCCAGATCAGGGCGGTCATCACAGGGGAGGACGACCGGCTGATGCTGCTGATCGGGCCGTGCTCCGCCGACAGGGAGGACGCGGTGCTGGAGTATGTGGGCCGCCTGCGTGCGCTGCAGCAGCGGGTGCAGGAGAAGATACTCATCGTGCCCCGGATCTACAGCAACAAGCCCCGGACCACCGGCGACGGCTATAAGGGCATGCTGCACCAGCCGGACCCCAACGCCCAGCCGGACATGCTCAAGGGGCTTATCGCCATACGGCGGATGCACATACGGGTGCTGGAGCAGACCGGCTTTTCCGGCGCGGATGAGCTGCTGTATCCGGAGAACTATTACTATCTGTCCGACATCCTCTCCTATGTGGCCATCGGCGCGCGCTCAGTGGAGGATCAGCAGCACCGGCTCATCGCCAGCGGGCTGGACGTGCCGGTGGGCATGAAGAACCCCACCAGCGGCGACCTGTCGGTGATGATGAACTCCATACTGGCGGCCCAGCACGCCCACACCTTCCTGTTCTCCCAGTGGGAGGTACACAGCAAGGGCAACCCGCTGGCCCACGCCATCCTGCGCGGCTCGGTGAACAAGTATGGCCGGTCGCTGCTCAATTATCACTATGAGGACCTGAGTCAGCTGTGCGACCTGTACGGCAAGAGCGATTTGAAGAACCCGGCGGTGATCATCGATACCAACCACTCCAACTCGGGCAAGAAATGGGAGCAGCAGGCGCGTATCGCCAAGGAGGTGCTGCACAGCACCCGCCACAGCGAGGACATCCGGCGCATGGTCAAGGGATTGATGATCGAGTCCTATCTGCTGGACGGCAACCAGAAGCTGGAGGGCGGCGTGTACGGCCTGTCCATCACGGACGCCTGCATCGGCTGGGAAAAGACGGAGCAGCTGGTGCTGGAGCTGGCGGATCTGCGCTGATACATACGGATGGATAAGAAATATCCCCCGGCGGAGCCGGGGGATATTTCTTATGCTTCTTTTGCGTTGGGGACGTTGGACAGCTCGCGGTAGGTCTGGCGGATGAAGAAGAGGGCGATGATAAACGTCAGCAGGTCCGCCGCCGGGAAGGACCACAGCAGGCCGTCCAGGCCGAAGAGCATGGGCAGGATAATGGGCAGCGACACGCCGAAGATGATCTCGCGGGTCATGGAGACGGCGGTGGAGGCAAAGGCCTTGCCCAGCGCCTGCAGGTAGATGAAGGTGCCCTTGTTCAGCGTGGCCAGCGGCATCAGGCACAGGTAGATGCGGAAGCATTTCACGGTGAACTCTGCGTAGTACGCGCTTTCGCCTGCCGCGCCAAAGAGTATGGCGATCTGCAGGGGAAAGACCTCCACGATCACCAGGGCGACCACGCCGACGATGAGCTCCAACAGCAGCAGGCGGGAGAACAGCGCCTTGGCGCGGTCCCTGTGGCCGGCGCCGATGTTATAGCCGGCGATGGGGATGCAGCCGGCGGCCATGCCGATGGCCACGGAGATGGCGATCTGGAAGAATTTCATGACGATGCCGAGAACGGCCAGAGGGATCTGGGCGTACTCCGGCTGCCCGAAGATGGGGTCCCTGGCGCCGTATTTCATGCACATGTTCTGCACGGCGGCCATGGATACCACCAGCGAGATCTGTGCCAGAAAGCTGGTCAGGCCCAGGACCAGGAATTTGGGGATCAGCCTTCCGTCCAGGCGGAAGCTGCTTTTATCCAGCTGCACCACCTTCATGTGGAACAGATACCACGCGGAGAGCGCCGCGGTCAGCACCTGGCCGATGACGGTGGCCATGGCGGCGCCCATCATGCCCCAGCGGAAGCCGTAGATAAAGACCGGGTCCAATATCACGTTGGCGGCGGCGCCGGAGACGGTGGCCACCATGGCGAATCTGGGACTTCCGTCACTGCGGATCACGGGGTTCATGGCCTGGCCGAACATGTAAAAGGGGATGCCCAGCGTGATGTAGAAGAAGTACTCCTGCGCAAAGGCGTAGGTCTCCGCGTTGACGGTGCCGCCGAACAGGGCCAGGATCGGCTGGCTGAAAAACAGGTAGACCGCGGTCAGCACAAGGCTGGCGGCCACGCAGAGCACCACGGCGTTGCCCACGGACCTGTGGGCGTCCTCCCGGGCGCCGCGGCCCAGGGCGATGCTCACGAAGGCGCAGCAGCCGTCGCCGATGAACACGGCGATGCCCAGGGCCACCACGGTCAGGGGAAAGACCACGGTGTTGGCCGCGTTGCCGTAGGAGCCCAGGTAGTCGGCGTTGGCGATGAAGATCTGGTCCACGATGTTGTACAGCGCACCCACCAGCAGGGAGATGATGCAGGGAACGGCATACCGCCGCATGAGCTTGCCGATGTGCTCCGCCCCCAGGAATTGATTTCCGGTATCCATAAAAATCACCTTTCTTTTCAAAAAAATAAAAAATGCGCAGGTCCGTCAAATCCGGACTTACGCATTTCTGCCACACGATCCATCTGTGAAGTTGTCTGGTGCCATACCCGGTCATTTTAGCACGGCTTGGCGGGAATTTCAAATGCTTTTTGTTGGGGCGTGTGAAAAAACGCGCCCCCGGCCGCGTACCCATGCACGGCCGGGGGATGGTTTGAGGTGTACCCTCATGGAAAAGAAAAAGTATGGTTGGCTGAACCACGGTCATATAATAGCACGGCGGATAGCATTTGTGAAGCGCATATTTGTTCTTGATTCCATGAGGAGTTGTATAGTAAAATAGGGGCAGAAAGAAGGTGCGCCATGAGCATTTCCAAGTATCAGGTGTTTCTAAAGACCGTGTCCTGCGGCAGCTTTTCCAAGGCGGCGGAGGCCATGAATTTCACCCAGTCCGGCATCAGCCACGCCATCAATTCCCTGGAGAGCGAGCTGGGGGTCACGCTGCTGAGCCGCAACCGCGGCGGCGTGGTGCTGACGGCGGACGGCCGCGCCGTGCTGCCCAAGATCGAGAAGCTGTGCGCCGCCCACCACGCGCTGATGCAGACGGTGGAGGGGCTGAAGGACATGGACAGCGGACTGGTGAAGATCGCCACGTTTTCCAGCGTGTCCGCCCAGTGGCTGCCCCGTATCCTGAAGAATTTCGGGCAGCGGTATCCCAACATCGAGTTTGAGGTGGTCACCGGCGACTTTTATGACCAAATCGAGAACTGGATCCTCACCGGTGCGGTGGACTGCGGGTTCCTGCGGCTGCCGTCGGTGAAGCGATTGCAGACCTACGCCCTGCACCGGGACGAGCTGCAGGTCATCGTGCCCTGCGACCACCCCTGCGCGGACAACGACCCCTTTCCGGCGTCCGCGCTGGCCACGGAGCCGTTTATTCAGCTGGAGGAGGGGGACGACTACGAGATCATGGCGGCCTTTGACGAGATGGGCATACGGCCCAACGTGAAGTACATCGCCCGGGAGGACCGGACCATCCTGGCCATGGTGTCAGAGGGGCTGGGCATCAGCCTGCTGCCGGAGCTGATGGTGCGGCACAGCCCGTCGCCCATCCGGGTATGCCGCGCGCCGCTGCATTTCTACCGGACCATCGGCATCGGCGTGAAGGACAAGAAGGCGCTGTCCAGCTCTACCCGCCTGTTCGTGGAGTATGTGCGGGCCTGGGTGGCGGAAAACGGGGAGGAATAAGAGGAAAAAGACGCCCGGAGGGGCGTCTTTTTCCGCAAAAGCACCGGAGAGACGGCGGCGGCCGCGCTCCGGTGCTTTTTTGTTCACGATACGTCGGTGGAATGGGCGGCTTTGCAGCGCTTCAGGTGCTCCATCTCCTCGAAGGTGGGCACGGGGCTGGACTCGCGGTAGGTGATCTGCGGCTGGACGATGGTGGGGCGGATGTCCGCGCCGTCCAGGTGCTGCAGCGCCAGGTCGATGGCCAGCCGCACGGCGCGGTGGGTGGTCTCCTCCATTTTCAGGTCCACCACCGTCATGGAGGGGGTGGACTTGGCGAAGAACTGCGGCAGGGAGGTGCAGGTGGTGATGATCTGCACCTCGCTGCCCACCTGATAGCCGGCCTCGATCAGCGCGCGCATCAGGCCGAAGCCCACGATGTCGTAGGTGCAGATGACGGCCTTGGGTACGTTGTGATTGCGGATCATCCGGATGCCCAGCTCGTAGCCGGCGTCGATGTTGTTCTCGCAGTAGAAGGTGCGGGTGTGGATGTCCACGCCGTATTCCAGGCAGGTCTGGCTGATGGCGGTGCCGCGCTGGCTCAGGCCCAGATACGGCGCGGGGTTGATGACCAGACCGATGTCGTCGCCGGCCTTGCACACGGCCTGCTCCGCGGCGATGCGGCCCACGGCCTCCTGGTCGATGGAGACGCAGGGGTAGCCCTCCAGCACGCGGTTGTGCAGCACCACGGGGATCTTGGGCTTCCGCTTGGCCAGCGTCGCCAGATCGCCGGCGCTGGCGGAGACGATGACGGCAGCGTCATATACGCGGCTGGACCAGAGATCGTCCTCCAGGTGCAGGTTGTTGGCCTCGTAGGGGCAGATAGCAATGCTGATGGGGACGGTGTCGAACAGGATTGCCGAGTTCAGCCCGTTCATGATGCTGACCAGCGTGGTCTCCAGCCCCTTTTTTGGCCAGTAGATGGCGATGCGGGGCTTTTTCGGCTTGGGCGGCGCGGCCTTCCGCGTGTAGCCCAGCTTTTCCGCCGTGTCGAAGATCAGCTCCTGCATCTCGGCGGAGATGCGACTGGCGGCACCCTTGCCGCTGAGCACATAGGAGACGGTGGCCACCGATGTGCCGCACTGCTCCGCGATGTCTTTCAGCTTAACGCCCATTTGTGGCACCTCCTTAATTTCTTGCTTAATTATATATCTTTTAACCACGAATGTCAATGCTTAAATAAAACAACCTGAAAAATGCGCGTTTTCCCGGGAGAAAGAATGTGGGATTGTGCACAAAATCGGGAAAATGATTCTGTTCAATCCTATGATTTTCCAGTTAACATCTTGACATTCCCGGAGGAAGCTTATATATTCTAAACAGTTAGATTAAATTTAAGCAACATAAGCTAACCGTATTTCAAAATGCACAGGAGGCATACAGGAAATGCAAAAGATCAAAGTTCTTGAGTGCGGGCCGCGGGACGGCTGGCAGAACCTCAAGCAGGTGCTGCCCACGGAGGAGAAGCTCCGGTATATCGACGGGCTGTTCGCCTGCGGTATCCAGAGCATGGAGATCACCTCCTTCGTCAGTCCCCGCGCCATCCCGCAGATGGTGGACGCCGGCGAGGTGGCCCGCTACTGCGTGGAGAAGTATCCCGACAAGGACCTGGTGGCGCTGATCCCCAACTTCAAGGGCGCACAGCTGGCCAAGGAGGCGGGGCTGAAGCACCTGACGTATGTGATCTCTGTCAGCGAGTCCCACAACAAGGCCAATATCAACCGCACCCACGACCAGTCCTTTGAGGAGCTGCGCCGGATCAGGGAGAGCTTTCCGGAGCTGCGGCTGTGCATCGGCATGGCCACCACCTTCGGCTGCCCCTTTGAGGGCATCTCTGAGCTGGACAAAGTGCTGCGCTTCGTGGAGCGCATCCGCAGCTGCGGCGTGGATGAGGTCTATCTGGCGGACACCATCGGTATCGCCGACCCCGCGCAGGTGCGCCGCACGGTGAAGGGCATCTGGGAGCGCTTCCCCGACACGAGGATGCAGGTACACATCCACGACACCCGGGGCATGGGGCTGGTGAACACGCTGGCGGCGGTAGAGGCCGGCGTGGACACGGTGCAGTCCACGCTGGGCGGCCTGGGCGGCTGCCCCTTCGCACCCGGCGCCTCCGGCAACACCGCCACGGAGGATATGGTCTATATGTTCCAGCGCATGGGCTATGACACCGGCATCGACTTTGACAAGCTGCTGGCGCTGTCCAAGCAGCAGCACGCCGAGATCGAGGGCGTGTACAGCGGACACCAGATGAATATCGCAGCCAAGAGCCCGTGCTGCTGACAGGAGAAGACTATGAAAGCTTTACAGGATATTGTCGTGCTGGATCTGACGCGGGTGCTGGCCGGTCCGTACTGCACCATGATGCTGGCGGATTTCGGCGCGGACGTGATCAAGATCGAGATCCCCGTCAAGGGGGACGACACACGGGGCATGGGCCCGTTTGTCAACAATTCCAGCCTTTACTACGCCAATGTGAACCGCAACAAGAAGAGCGTTACGCTGAACCTGAAGGACCCCAAGGGCAAGGAGATGTTCCTGGCCATGGTGAAGAAGGCGGACGTGGTGGTGGAGAACTACCGCCCCGGTGTCATGGACCGCATGGGCCTGGGCTACGACGTGCTGAAGGAGGCCAATGAGCGCATCATCTACGCGGCGGTCTCCGGATTCGGCAGCTATGGCCGGTATTCCTCCCGCCCCGGCTATGACATCATCGCCCAGGCCTACGGCGGGCTGATGAGCATCACCGGCGAGCAGGACGGCGACCCCCTGCGCGTGGGCACGGCCATCGGCGATGTGCTGGGCGGCATGAACCTGACCATCGGTGTTCTGACGGCGCTGCACGCCAGAGAGCTCAGCGGCAAGGGCCAGCGGGTGGACGTGGCGCTGGTGGACAGCGTGGTGTCCAGCCTGGAGACCGGCACCCAGCGGTACTTTGCCTCCGGCAAGCTGCCCCGCCGCATCGGCAACCGGTACGCCTCTGCGTATCCCTACGACTCCTTCAAGGCCAAGGACGGCGATTTCGTCATCGGCTGCGGCAATGACAAGCTGTTTAACCTGCTGTGCACCAAGGTGCTGCACCGGGAGGACCTGCTGACGGACCCCCGTTTCCTGAACAACGCCCTGCGCTGCGAGAACCACGATGCGCTGAAGGTGGAGATCGAGAAGTGGAGTACCACCCTGACGGCGGCGGAGGCCTACGACGCCATCAATGCCGCCGGTGTGCCCGCGTCCCCCATCAATGACCTCTATCAGGTGAGCCATGACCCCCACATCGTGGAGGACCGGCAGATGTTCATCCCGGTGAAGCATCCGGAGATCGGTGACATGCGGGTCAACGGCAACCCTGTCAAGCTGCTGGACATGATGCCGGAGGTATGCACCTGCGCTCCGGAGCTGGGACAGCACAACGAGGAGATCTACGGCTGGCTGCTGGGCATGGACAAGGCGCAGCTGCAGGCGCTGGCGGAGGAGCATGTGATCTGAGGCAGCGCGCCGTATTGAGAAAGGAGCGTGTATGGAGGCAAGAAAACGACTGCGACAACTGGTGGACGCCAAGGAGATCCTGGTGCTGCCGGGCGCGTATGACGCGCTCAGCGCCAGGCTGGCGGAAGCCGCAGGCTTTCCCTGCGTGTACATGACGGGCTACGGACAGTCCGCCAGCAAGCTGGGGCAGCCCGACGTGGGCCTGATGACCATGAGCGAGATGGCGGAGCGTGCCGCCGACATGGTCATGGCCGTGAGCGTGCCGGTGATCTGCGACGCGGATACCGGCTTCGGCAACAACGTCAACGTGGTGCGCACCATACGGGAGTATGAGCGCGCGGGCGTGGCGGCCATCCAGCTGGAGGACCAGACCATGCCCAAGAAATGCGGCCACATGCTGGGCCGCGACGTCATTGACGCCCAGGAGATGGTGATGAAGCTGAAGGCGGCCATCGCCGCCCGCACCGACCCGGACTTCCTTATCATCGCCCGCACCGACGCCCGTACCCGGTACGGCATCGACGAGGCCATCCGCCGCGGAAAGCTCTATGCGGAGGCGGGGGCGGATGTGGTGTTCGTGGAGAGCGTGGAGAGCGTGGAGGAGATGCGCTGCGTCAACGAGGAGATCCCCGCCCGGACCATCGCCAACATGGTGGAGACAGGCCGCACGCCCCTTCTGACGGCCGCGGAGCTGCAGGAGCTCGGGTATGACATGGTGGTGTTCCCCATCTCCACGCTGTATGTGGCGGCGATGGCGGTGCACGACATGCTGGTGGACCTGCGCGCCAACGGCACGACCCGGAATTATCTGGACAAAATGATGAGCTTTTCCCAGTTCAACGACTTCATCGGGCTGCCTCTTGTGAGAGAGCTGGAGAGCAACCGCTTCGACGGCGTTGAGAAAAAGCTGCGGTAAGCAAAGCGGTCCGGACACTTGACGGACCGGGATACGATCATATAATACGATTAGGAGGAATCACATGAAAACGAGTAAATCCAAAACCATACAGACAGTGATCGCGCTGCTGATCATGTTTGTGGCCGGTTACTTTATCCCCACCTGGGGTCCCGTGACCAGAATGGGCGTTCAGTATCTGTGCATTATGATCGGATGGATCTACATGAGCATCGTGACCGGCGGTCTGCTGCTCTCCTCGGTGGTCGCGCTGACCGCCTGCGTGATCCCCGGCTATTACACGGCATCATCCATCGTGGCCACCACGCTGGGCAACAGCATCACCCTGCTGATGATCTTCATCTTCATCATGGTGTACATCTTCCAGAAGACCCAGACCGGTGAGTTCCTGGTCCGCTGGCTGCTGTCCCGCAAGATCGTCAATGGCAGACCCTATCTGTTCACCGCGTTCTTCTTCATCGCCATCATCGTCATCGGTGCCGTTATCGGCTCTTTCGGCATCATTCTGCTGGCCATCGCCATTCTGGACGCCATAGCAGAGGTGACAGGCATGGAGAAAAAGAACGACTGGTTCCGCTTCCTCCTGCTGGCCACGGTGGCCCTCTCCGGTACGACGGAGGTGTTCTTTCCCTTCAAGCCCTACGCCGCGCTGTACATGAGCATCTTTGATGCCCAGCTCAACACCATCGGCGCCGCCTGCGACGGCAATACCTGGCTGATGACCGCCATTTTCATGGCCGTGCTGTCCTTCGTGGTCCTAATGCTCCTGGCCCGCTTCGTGTTCAAGTTCGACCTGAAGCGCATGAAGGAGCTGGACGTCTCCGTGCTGCAGACGCCGGAGTTCAGGAAGATGTCCAAGAAGCAGGTCATCGTGCTGGTGGCCGTGATCCTGACCTTCTTCTATCCGTTTGTCCTGATGCTCCTGCCCCAGGAGTCCGGCGTGTATCTGTTCCTCAACAACATCGGCCAGAACCTGTTCATGGGCTTCGTGATCTGCATGCTCTGCCTGATCCGCGTGGACGGCGAGCCTATCGCTGAGGTGGGCGACGTGTTCAAGAACGGCACCAACTGGCAGATCATCTTCGCGGTGGGCTCCGTTATCGCCATCGGCGGCGCCATGGCGGCGGACGTCTGCGGCGTGGCCACCTGGCTGCTGAGCATCTTCCAGGGCATCTTCGGCGGCATGAGCATCGTGACGGTGGTCATCATCGTCTGCATACTCAGCTGCGTCATTACCCAGTTCTTCTCCAACTCCGCCACGGCGATCCTGTTCCTGACGGCACTGGCGCCGCTGGCCGTGGTGCTGTACCAAGAGGGCGTCAATGTCTCCGTGTTCCCCGCCCTGATCGGTACGGGCACGCTGACCGCCTGCCTGCTGCCCTCTGGCTCCGGTCAGTCCGCCATCATGCTGAGCACGGACATCTTTGCCGATGACGGCCAGCAGTGGGCGCTGTCCAAGGGCATCATCGTGCTGGTGGGCATCACGCTGGCCATCGTGGCCGCCGGTGTCATCAGCATTCTGGTCCTGTAACAGGAGGTAAACACCATGGACGATATTATCAGGATCAAGCACCGCGGCAGCTTCCATGTGGGCGGTGAAAGGGTCAAGCTGGAGAACGCGCCGGTGGAGGATTTCCCCTATCAGGGCAAGTTCACCTTCCACTCTGACCCCAACGGCACCCACTGGGCCAAGCAGATGTACGTCCAGTACACCGAGCTGGCAGAGCCGGTGTGCCCGTACCCCATCCTCATGTGGCACGGCGGCGGCCTGACGGGCGTCACCTGGGAGACCACGCCCGACGGACGCGAGGGCTTCGACACTCTGTTCCTGCGCCACGGCTTCAACGTCTATGTGTCGGACGCCGTGGAGCGCGGCCGCGCCAGCTGGGCCAAGTTCCCGGAGATCAACCCCACGCCGCCCATCTTCCACTCCTACGAGGCCCGCTGGCTGAATCTGAAGATGGGCGAGACGTATCCCGTCCCCTACGAGGGCAACCGGTTCCCCATCGATCACTATGACCAGCTGATGATGCAGAGCGTCCCCCGCTGGCTCACCTCTGATGAGTGGACCATCGACGCCTATTGCAGGTACATCGAGCGCATGCAGAAGCATGTGGACGGCGTGATCATCATGGTACACAGCCAGGCGGCGCTGTACACCAAGAGGATCATGCAGAAATACCCTGACTTCGTGAAGGCGGTGGTGTTCATCGAGGCGGCCAGCCTGCCTGCGCTGGACGAGGATCTCTCCGCGTTTGCCAGGATCCCCCAGCTGTATGTGTACGGCGACTTTATGAGCGACGACTACAAGGTGGTCCACTCCTGGGCCGAGTCCATCCGCAGGGCCGTGCCCGCCTGGCGCGCCAAGCTGGACGAGCTCCACGCGGACTACACCTGGATGGATCTGCCGAAAATGGGCATCAAGGGCAACTCTCATATGCTGATGATGGACAACAACAACGACCAGATCGCCGGCTTGATCAACGACTGGCTGGTCAGCAAGGGCCTTTGCGGCAATAAGTAAGCTTTCCTCACATTTTGGTGCTTTTCAGGCGAGGGCCGGCGCAGCTGCAGCGCCGGCCTTCGTCTTGGAAGGCAAAAAGCATCCCGCAGCGCTGCCGCGGGATGCCTTTTTTAATGAGCGGTATAGTTTGCCCCTTCCGTTTTACCCGACGTACTTTTCTTTGATCTCTGGCGGGAGCGGGAGCGACAGGCGGGCGCACATCTCGCCGTACCATTTCTTTGGGATATAAGAGAAATGAACGGTGTGATATTTCAATGTCACCAGGCCCGTTTTTTCGCTTTCATCCAGCGTTCGGTCGCAAAAGTAAGCCCGCTCTTTGCTGCCGACCGGCGTGGGGATATTCCCGAATCGGCCACTGAGGACGCGGAATCGCAGACGTCGCCGGCAATCAGGATCAGCTCCGGCTTGGCCGCGGCGACACGCTCTACCATCTGGTCCATTTCGCTGTGCCGTGCGCCCGCTCCCACATGAAAGTCTGATATCACCGCAATGGAAAACGTCTCCGCCTCGCAGCTTTTATCCAAAGCAATATCGTATGTGACCGTCCGCAGCGTAGTCGCGCCGTGTACAGACGGCACCATACCATCGATCGACAAGGGCAAACACGCCTGACAGCGCGTCTTTCCGGCGCTTTT
>ERZ827156.2024-NODE-2024-length-22016-cov-17.514958_pt1 | contig 22016 bp, 23 predicted proteins | sample MGYA00519919_ERZ827156 | MGnify/ENA primary metagenome ERZ827156 (study PRJEB31778, sample SAMEA3449269) | human gut metagenome | biome: human gut; feature: human-associated habitat; material: faeces | place: United Kingdom | collected 2010/2012 ...
ACGGCACCCTGACCATCGACAAGCTGGAGGCCATGACCTGCGTGTGCTCCGTGGGACTGGATATGATCGCCGTGCCCGGCGCCACCACCGCCGAGACCATCTCAGCCATTATCGCCGACGAGGCGGCGGTGGGCATGGTCAACAGCAAGACCACCGCCGTGCGGATCATCCCCGTGGAGGGCGCGGATGTGGGCGATATGGTGGAGATGGGCGGCCTGCTGGGCAGCGCGCCGCTGATGCCCGTGCACGAGGCCTCCTCCGTCGACTTTATCGCCCGGGGCGGGCGCATCCCCGCGCCGCTGCAGAGCCTAAAGAACTGATAGGAGCGGAGACGGACCATGATACGACCTGCCGCTCTTTCCGATCTGCCCCGCGCACTGGAGATCTACGACAGCGCCCGGCAATTCATGCGCCGCAGCGGCAACAGCGCCCAGTGGGTCAACGGCTATCCGTCCCCGGCGCTGCTGCGGGACGATGTGGCCGCCGGGCACCTGTTCGTCATGGAGGATGATGGACACATCTACGGCGTGTTCGCCTTTATCATCGGCGAAGACCCCACCTATACCGTCATCGACGGCGCGTGGCTGGACAGCAGCCCCTACGGCACGCTGCACCGGCTGGGCAGCGACGGCTCCCGCACCGGCGTGCTGGCCGAGGCCGTGACCTGGGCCATGGCGCGCATCCTCCACCTGCGGGCGGACACCCACGAGAGCAACCTGCCCATGCGCCGCTGCCTGGAGCGCTGCGGCTTCGCCTATACCGGCGTCATCCATGTGGCCGACGGCACGCCGCGGTATGCATATGAAAAGACCGAGTCCTCCGGTTGAACCGGAGGACTTGTTTTTTACGCCTGCGGCGGGGGAAACGGATTCCCGCACCAGTGACGTCGGTCACTGGCTCGGAATGACAGCGCTGCGCGCTGGAGGGGACTACGGATCGCCACGACCAGTCTGTACCCTAAGGGCACTTGCTTCGCGGCGTGGACTGGGCTCGGAATGACAGCGCGGGGAGGGGGCAACGGCTTTTTCGGGGGCCGCAATTACATTTCAGGGCGGGAAAATGATATTTTAGGCAGGTGAGCCGCACAAACTGGGAAAAGGTGGTATAACAATACCGTCACAAGTCCGTGCGGGGGCGATGCGCCCGGCGGACACAACAGGAGCCGCGGGGGCGGGGCCGCCCGGCGCGGAGCGGTTTAAGGAGGTCAAAGGAATGAAGAAACGGATCGTGGGCACGCTGATGGCGCTGCTGCTGGCGGCCACAGTATTGCCCCCAGGGGCAATCTCCGTCACGTCTGCAGACGTGACGACCGGACTTGTCACCACCGCGTATGCGGAGGAGCATAAGAATCACTGTATCTGCGGTAATAATACCGTCGCTGATTCTAAGCATACGCATGATAAAACGAAGACGTGGGAGGCGTGGTACTCCAAAAATAGCCTGCCTGTCGAAGGTGCCTATTACCTGACCGGTAATGTGACGATGGCAAAAGCATGGGAACCGACCGGTGATGTCGAACTCTGTCTGAACGGAAATACAATCGAGTTTACAGAAGCACCGGAGGATATTAACGCCGATACCAACTATGCGGCCATCATACTTAAAGGCGCAAAGGACAACCAGGTTCTCACCATCACGTCTTGTATGAGTGGTGGTATAATAAGAGCTGCAAACCAGAATCTTAACCACGGCGTGTACATGAATATGCCTAAGGAGAAGAAAGACTGTGCGGCGGCCTTTAATTATTACGGTAACAGTGTGACAAGTATTTTCGGTTTCAGAGATGACGGTATATACGTGGGCACGGGCAGCAACCTTGTTGCCAATATCTGGGGCGGTAGAATCGCGGGCAATAGCCGCGGTGTCAGTGTGAGAAACGGCGTCTGCAATATGTACGGCGGCACAATTAGTAGCAATACTGTAATCAGTACGATTTATAGCTCCAGCAACGGCGGCGGTGTGTATATTGACAGGGGTGCCACCTTTAATATGTACGGGGGCACCATTGAGAAGAATAGTGCGGTTTGTAAAGACACATCGTATGGCCTTGGCGGTGGTGTTGCCATAGAGGGCAATAGTGTGTCCCGTTCTGATGCGACGACCCATGGTACTTTTAACATGTACGGCGGCACCATCAGCGGGAACACGGCTGGCAAAAATGGCGGCGGTGTGTACGTTGGTGAGGGTACGACGTTCAACATGACCGGCGGTACCATCAGCGGAAATAAGGTGGAAGCAACCGGCGGCTTTGATGGTAATGGTGGCGGTGTGTATGTACAGGACGGTAGATTCAATATGGACGGCGGCCTTATCAGCGGAAATGCAGCAAGTGAGAGCAATTCCGCTGACGGCGGCGGTGTATTCGTAATCGGCAACTTTGCTATGTCCGATGGTACCATCAGTGGAAACAAGGCCTATCGTGGCGCTGGTGTACAGGTGGGAGATTATTATCCTAACGGCCGCTTGGGGTCGGGAACTTTTACCATGACCGGTGGTATTATCGGTGGTACGACAGCTGATGCCGCGAATATTGCGACTTACGGCGGTGGTGTGAATGTGTGGAGCACGGGTACGTTTGACCTATGCAGCGGTTCTATCATAGGAAATGAGGCCAACGGCACCGTTGATGAAAATGGTGGCGGTGTACATTCAAATGGCACGTTCAATGTCAGCGGAGACCCGATAGTAAAGAGTAATACAAGAGAAATTCGGGGCAGCACTTATGCCGATAACGTCGATTCAAGCGATAAAGCAATAAATGTTGTTGGTGCATTAAGGGGTGCTGTGGAAATCGTTGTTAACAGAACATCGAAAACCAAAATCACGGGCGTTGCAACATATTACAGTGCGATTCCGAATGATGACGAGAGTGTAACGCTGAGAGCACCTACCGGCAGCAGCGGCGGCGAGACCGATGTGGCAGTTGAAAGTGTGTCGCTGAATAAGACTTCCCTGACCCTTGTTGAAGGGAAGTCGGAAAGCCTGACCGCAACGGTCACACCCGATAACGCCACCAATAAAACCGTGACGTGGAGTTCCAGCAATACGGCTGTTGCCACAGTTGAAAACGGCGTTGTAAAGGCTGTGGGTGCCGGTACGGCGACTATCACCGCCACAGCGGGCGAGAAGTCCGCGACTTGTGCAGTGACAGTCAGCGCTGCGTATGTGCCGGCCACTGCAGTGCAGTTGAGCCAGGAGACGGCTGAAATTAGAGTTGGTAAGACCTTGCAGTTGACCGCAACGGTCAAGCCTGACAATGCTACAGACAAGACCGTGAGATGGAGTTCCAGCAATGCGGAGATCGCCACGGTGGATGCGAACGGTTTAGTCACCGGTCTCAAGACCGGGGAGGTGTCTATCTTCGCTATGACAGCGGATAATAGAGGGGCAACTTGTGGAGTGACGGTGACAGCAGCCCAGACTGGCGAGACCAAGTATGCGCTGACCGTGAACAACGGCACGGGCAGTGGTGAGTACGCGGAGGACGAAATTGTTACTATTACCGCTGACCCTGCGGCGCAGGGCAAGATGTTTTATCGGTGGGAAGGTGCTGATGGACTGGAATTTGTGGGTGGTACAGCAGCAAATGAGGCCACAGCTAAGTTCAAGATGCCCAGTCGTACGGTCACATTGACGGCAGCGTATATACCACAGGGCGTTATTGACATCGTCATTACGCCTAACGGTGGAGAGTTCACAGATAGTGTGGAAGTGACGTTGGCGTCGACAAGACAACTGGTTTTGAGCGATTTGAAGTTGTACTATACGACGGACGGTACTGGGGCACATGACAGTGCGACGCGTAAGGTGTATACGGGACCGTTTACTCTGACAGAGACCTGCACAGTCAATGTGGCGCTGTATACGGTCAGTAAGGAAGACGGTTCGGAAAGAATCTATACTACAAAGTCTGCGACCTTTACGAAGACCGGCGGCGACACGCCTACCCCCACCCCCACCCCTGAGGCGCCCCGCTACTACTACAGCAGCGGCAGCGGCAGCACCGGCGCGGGCGGCCTGTCCGCCGTGCAGAACGACCCCAACGGCAAGTCCGCCACCGATTACTCCGGCGGCATCTACGGCCTGCTGTTCAGGACCAACGCCGCGCTCAGCGCCTTCCGGGGCGTGCAGGTGGACGGCGTGACCATCGACGCGGCCAACTACTCCGTGGAGGGGAACGAGGTCTATCTGAAGGCCGTGTACCTGCAGACGCTGGCCAACGGCAAGCATACGCTGACCGTGCTGTCCGGTGAGGGCGACGCCACCGCCCAGTTCACCGTGGGCGGCGTGGTCTCCGCCCCCAAGACCGCGGACGCGGGCGCGCTGGCCTACCTGGGCCTGGCGCTGAGCAGCTATGTGGGCACCGCCCTGGTGACCCGGAGGAAGAAAGAGTTCTAAGGCAAAAAAAGAAAGCCCGAAAGGGCTTTCTTTTTTTACGCCAGAATGTTTTTCAGGTCCGTCAGGCCGGGGACGTTGGTGACTACCAGCACGTGGTCGCCGGGCTCGATGGTGGTCATGCCGCCGGGGATGATGATGCGGCCCTCCCGCACGATGGCGGCCAGCAGCACGCCGTGGCGCAGGGCCAGCTTCATCAGCGGGGCGTGCAGGATGCCGTAGCCGTCGTTCTTGGCGGTGAACTCCAGTGCCTCCACCTTGCCGCCCAGCAGCTTGTACAGCGACTCCACCGCCATGCCCTGGGAATTGGCCAGGGCGCGGACGTAGCGGGTGATCTGGTTGGCGATGATGTCCTTGGGACTGATGATGCTGCCCAGCCCCGTCTCCTGCACCAGGTCCATGTAGTTGGGACGGGTCATTTTGGCCAGCACCTTGCGCACGCCAGCCCGCCGGGCCGCCAGCGCCATCAGCAGGTTCTCCTCGTCCCGGCCCGTCAGGGCCACGAAGCCGTCCGTGCCGAACAGGTTCTCCGAGCGGATCATCTCCTGGTCGGTGCCGTCGCCCTCGATGATCATGGCGTCCGGCAGGTCCTGGGACAGCCGCAGGCACTTGTCGTGGTCCTGCTCCACGATGTGGACGCGGGTGCCGGCACGGGCCAGCTCCCAGCTCAGGTACATGCTGATGCGGCTGCCGCCCAGGATGGACACGTCCTTGACCCGCTGCAGGCTGCGGCCCATGCTCTTGAGCATCTTGTGCAGCTCCGCCTTGCTGCCCACCATGTACAGCCGGTCATCCATCTGCGGCACGAAGGCGCCGTTGGGGATGATGATGTCGTCGCCCCGCTGGGCGGCGCAGATCAGCACCTCCGCCACCCGCTCCCGGTGGAAATCGCTGAGGCTGTGCCCCAGGATGGTGTCGCCCTCGTGCATCTGAAAGCCGATCATGTCGATGCGCCCGCCGGCAAAGGGCTCCACGGACACGGCGGCGGGGAAGCTGAGGATGCGGGCGATCTCCTGCGCGGCGGCCAGGTCGGGGTTGATGACCATGTCCAGCCCGATCTCCCGCTTGAGCATGTCTGCGTCACGGCGATAGTCCGGGTTCCGCACCCGGGCGATGGTGTGCTGGGCGCCCACGCTCTTGGCGATCAGCGCGCACACCAGATTCGTCTCATCCACGCCGGTGACGGCGATGACCAGGTCGGCGTCCCGCGCCCCGGCCTCCATCAGCACGCTGATGGAGGCGCCGTTGCCGTGGATGCACAGCACGTCCAGCGTGCTGTCCGCCCGGCTCAGGTGGGCGGCCTCGTCGTCCACCATGGTGATGTCGTGCTTTTCCTGCGTCAGCTGCTGGGCGATGGCATAGCCCACCTTGCCGCAGCCTACGATGATGATCTTCATGTGTCCTCCTCTCCGCCGGTGCCGGCGGCGGTCCTCTTTTTCTCCGTCAGGGCGGCGGCAAATTCCGCGCCCAATATCAGTATCTGCCCGGACATATACAGCCACAGCAGCACCACGATCACCGTGGCGATGGAGCCGTACAGCACGGAGTATTGTCCCACATGCTCCACATAGTACGAAAAGGCCATGCTCAGCACCATCCAGGCCGCCAGCGAGCCGCCCACGCCGGGCAGCACCTCACGCAGGGGCTGCCGCTGCCCCTGGGACAGCATGTACAGGATCACCAGCGTCACGGTCACCACCAGGGCCAGCAGCACAAAGCGCAGATAGCTCCACGCGGTGATGAACCCCTCGGTGATGGTGACGAACCGCCCGGCGAATTCCAGCACGGAGCGTCCCACCACCACCAGCACCAGCGTCACGGCGATGACCACGATCAGCCACACGGTGAACAGCAGGATGCGCAGCTGGCTGCGCCACAGGCTCTCCGGCGTGCTGCGGCCAAAGGCCTTGCGCAGCGAGTGCATCAGGCAGCCGGAGGCCCGCATGGGAAACCAGATGGAAAACACCAGGCTGAACCACAGCAGCTGGCGGCTCTGGTTGGCGGAGACGTACTCCAGGTAGGAGCGCACCACGTCCACCACGTCCGACGGCAGCAGCGGCTCCAGCACGGAGATAATATAGGCCACGTCCAGCTCCAGCAGGCCCAGCAGCGTGCTGATAAAGATCAGCAGCGGGAAGATGGCGAACAGCAGGTAATAGGTCAGCGCGGCGCTGTCCCGCGCCACGTCGTGCGCGTAGTAGCGCCGCACCATGTCCGCCGCCAGCCGGCCGAATCCGGTACGGGGAAAGCTTCCTTTTTTCTTCATAGCGCACCTCAAATCGCATGCCTCGGGTGTTTAGTATACCATGGATGTTGGTAAAATCAAAGTATAATTTGCCCGGCAGAGCGGGCTGTATTGCGCAAAAAAGAAATTTTTATAAATTCTGACATTTATAGTTGTCGAAACGCAAAAAGCGTGTTATAATACGCGACAGACGACTGAAATGTAGGGAACTCGTCAGGGGTGTTAAGGATTCGTTAAAACCACATAAATTTTTAGTACTTTCTGGAGGACGTATCATGGATAATCTGACAACCATCGTTCGTGACGAGATCTCGCGGCAGTACCGCAGCGTGCGGCAGTTTGCCTTCGCGGTAGGCGTGCCCCTGTCTACCATCAACAGTGCGCTCCACAACGGCGTCGGCGGCTCTTCCTTCGACACCGTCATGCAGATCTGCAAGGTCCTGGGCATCAAGGCCATGGCCGATGACGCCGCCTTCTACCTGACCGACGACACCGAGCAGCTGCTGACCCAGTATGCCAAGCTGGACGACTACGGCCGCCACACCGTGGCCTCCGTCCTGCAGGTGGAGTACGACCGCTGCTCCAAGCTGAAGAATCTGGACGACTGACACCGGCATTTTCGCCCGCCGCACCTGGGTGCGGCGGGCTTTTCCGCGTATGAGGGCGGCTTTGGCGCTTTCCTGTTGCAAAGCCGCCGTCTCTGCGATACAATATATCTTTGGAAACCACTGCCGCGCTCCGCGGCCCGTATACCAACGACATTCCGGCCGCGCACGCCCGCGGCCGTGCAGGGAGGCACTTGTATGACCAAGAAAAAGCTCTATCTCATCGGCGACCCGGTGGACCACAGCCTTTCTCCGCTGCTCCACAGCGCCATGATCGCCCAGACCGGCGTCCGCTACACCTACGAGCCCCGCCGCGTCCAGCCCCGCGAGCTGGCGGATTTCGTGGCCGAGGCCAAGGCCGGCGGCTGCGTGGGCTTTAATATCACCATGCCCCACCGGGAGACGATCTTGCCGCTGCTGGACGAGCTCAGCCCTGCGGCGGCCGCCTGCGGCGCGGTGAACACCGTCTGCATCCGGGACGGCCGCGCCATCGGCTACAACACCGACGGCCCCGGCTTCGTCAACAGCCTTCGCGCCCGGGGGTTGGAGCCTGAGGGCATGACGGCCCTGCTGCTGGGCACCGGCGGCGCCGGCGACGCCATCTGCGACGCCCTGGTCAAGGCCGGCGTCAAGAAGATATTCGTCACCAACCGCAGCGTCTATCCGGCCAAGGATCTGGCCGCCCGCTATCCGGACAAGGCGCAGTTCATCTACTTCGGCACTTTCCCCGTCCGCCACGCCATGGCCGAGAGCGACCTGTTCATCAACGCCACCTCTCTGGGTATGGCCGGTATGAAGGAGTTCTCCGACCTGGGCTTCCTGCGGGACGCCCCGTCGGGCGTCACCGTCTATGATCTGGTGTATGAGCCCCGCAAGACCCTGCTGATGAAGGAGGCGGAGAAGCGCGGCCTGCCCACCATCTCCGGCATCGACCTGCTGATCTACCAGGCGGTGCTGGCCTTCAAGCTGTTCACCGGGAAGGATGTGGATGTCCCTGCCCTGCTGCAGGCGCTGGAGGGGCAGCTGGACTGCGACTGAGCACCCCCGCCGCGGGCATACGACCGCCGGGCGTTCTGCCCGTGTGATGAGGTACTTCTATGAATCTTCGATTGGTCTCCCAGACAATGGGCTATATCCTCTGGGTGGAGGCGGGCTTTCTGCTGCTGCCAGCGCTGACGGCCTGTATCTACGGCGAGAGCTACTGGCGCTCCTTCCTGCTGACGGCGGCGATCTGCGCTGCCGCGGGTACGGCGCTGCACCTGATCCGGGTGAAAAAGACCCAGATGCACAGCCGGGACGGCTTTGTGGCCGTGTCGCTGAGCTGGGTGCTGCTGGCGCTGTTCGGTGCGCTGCCGTATGTGTTCACCGGCGCGCTGCCCAACTACATCGACGCGCTGTTTGAGACGGTCTCCGGCCTGACCACCACCGGCTCCTCCGTGTTCACCGCCGTGTCGCACCTGCCCCGCAGCGTGCTGCTGTGGCGGTCCCTGACCCAGTGGATGGGCGGCATGGGCGTACTGATGCTGTTTCTGGCGCTGACGCCCAGGCTGGGCGAGGGCGCGGTGTTCCTGATGCGTGCCGAGAGCCCCGGCCCCATCAAATCCAAGCTGGTGCCCAAGGTGGGCGGCACGGCCAAGATCCTGTACGAGATCTATGTGGCCCTGACGCTCTGCGAGGTGGCGGCCCTGCGTCTGGCCGGCGAGAGCTGGTTCTCCGCCGTCAACCACAGCTTTACCACCATGGCCACCGGCGGCTTCTCCATCTACGACACGTCCCTGAGCGGCGCGTCGCCGGCGGTCATGTGGATCGTCACGGTGTTCTCCTTCCTGGCGGGCGTCAATTTCTCCCTGCTGTTCCTGCTGGTGCGGGGCAAGGTGCGGGACGCCCTGCGCAGCGAGGAGCTGTGGACCTATATCGGCGTGGTGGTGACCACCACACTGCTGCTGTGCATCAACCTGTGGCTGCAGGCGGACATCCCCTTCAGCGGCTCCATTACCGACGCCGCCTTCCAGACCGTCACCATCATCTCCACCACCGGCTTTGCCACGGTGGACTTCGCTCTGTGGCCCACCTTCTGCCGTATGGCCCTGGTGATGCTGATGTTCACCGGTGCCTGCGCTGGCTCCACCTCCGGCGGCATCAAGATCTCCCGGGTGGCCATCCTGTGCAAGAGCCTCAAGCGCGAGCTGAAGCGCCTGGCCCATCCCAACCACGTCAGTGTTATCAAGGTGGACGGCCAGGTGGTGGAGGAGCGCGTGGTCTCCGCCGCCGGGTCCTTTATCATCGCCTATATGCTGGTGCTGCTGGCCGGCGCGCTGGTGGTCAGCTGGGACAACTACGGCTTTCAGGAGTCCTTTGCCGCGTCGCTGACCTGCATCAGCAATGTAGGTCCCGGCCTGGGCATCCTGGGCCCTATGGAGAACTTCTCCATCCTCTCCTCCCTCAGCAAGCTGACGCTGACGCTGGAGATGCTCATGGGCCGTCTGGAGCTGATGCCCCTGCTGGCCCTGCTGCTGGGCAGCACCTGGCGCGACTGACAAAAATTACCGGTGCGCCTGCCGCGGCCGCGGCAGACGCACTGCACATACTACCCCACATACACTATACACTTTATCCGGAAGGAGGATCACCATGATCCGTAAGATCATCCATATCGACGAGGACAAGTGCAATGGCTGCGGCGCCTGCGTCACCGCCTGCCACGAGGGAGCCATCGACCTGGTAAACGGCAAGGCCAAGCTCATGCGCGAGCACTACTGCGACGGCCTGGGCGACTGTCTGCCCGCCTGTCCCACCGGGGCCATCACCTTCGAGGAGCGCGAGGCCCCCGCCTATGACGAGGCGGCGGTGAAGGCGTCTCAGGCGGCCAGGCAGCCGGGCGCGCACACCGGCTGCCCCGGCAGCCGCATCCGCGACCTGTCCGCCCGCAGCCCTGCGGCCCCCGCCGGGGACGATGTCCCCGGCCAGCTGACCAACTGGCCCATCCAGCTGAAGCTGGCTCCGGTGAACGCGCCGTATTTCGACGGCTGTGAGCTGCTGCTGGCTGCCGACTGCACCGCCTTTACCTACGGCGCGCTGCACAGCCGCTTCCTGCGGGGCCGCCGCCTGCTGATCGGCTGTCCCAAGCTGGACGCCGTGGACTACACCGAGAAGCTCACCGCCATCCTCCGGGAGAACGACGTCCGATCCATCCTCTTGCTGCGGATGGAGGTGCCCTGCTGCGGCGGACTGGAGCACGCGGTCAAGGCGGCCATCGCCAACAGCGGCAAGCCCATCCCGCTGGCCGTGCAGATCGTCAACATCGACGGCACGCTGCAATGACGTGAAAAAAGCACCCCTCAGGGGTGCTTTTTCTCAATGTGCGGCGCGGTACGCCTCATATTTTGCCTGTAACCAGTCCTTCAGCTGCGCCACGCCGTCCTCATCCCAGGCGAAGTCCTGCTCCTCCTTGTCCCGGGCCAGCTCGTAGCACACATCGCTGTATGCGGCGGCATGCAGCACGCCGGCGTCCTTGTCCCCGGCAAAGCGATAGCGGAACTCTCCGATAGAGCCGGTGTAGATATACGCCCGGTTGAACCAGGTGGGCGTCAGCTCCGCAAACTGCGGGTGCATGGCGGTCACTCCTTTCCCATAACAGGGGTATGATACCACAAAACCGCCGGAGTGTACAGGCGAAAATTTCCCTCCGCCTGCCGAAAGACTTGCAAACAGACCAAACGTATGGTACAATATCACCATATATTGTATCCGCATATTCGGGGCAACGTCCCCTTTGACGAAGAGAGGTCATGGACTATGGAAAACGCAGTGAAACGTATCGGCGTGCTGACCAGCGGCGGCGACGCGCCGGGCATGAACGCCTGCATCCGCGCCGTGGTGCGCAGCGCCAACGCCCGGGGCATTGAGTGCGTGGGCATCCGCCGGGGCTATCAGGGGCTGATCTCCGGCGACATCATCGAGATGGACAACTCCAGCGTCAGCCGCATCATCAACCGCGGCGGCACCATCCTGTACTCCGCCCGCTGTGACGAGTTCCGCACCAGGGAGGGCCAGGAAAAGGCCTATGCCACCTGCAAGCTCATCGGGCTGGACGGCCTGGTGGCCATCGGCGGCGACGGTACCTTCCGGGGCGCGCAGGACCTGTCCAAGTTCGGCATCTCCGTGGTGGGCATCCCCGGCACCATCGACAACGACATCGTCTGCACCGACTACACCATCGGCTTCGACACCGCCGCCAACACCGCTGTGGAGTGCATGGACAAGCTCCGCGACACCATGCAGTCCCACGAGCGCTGCTCCGTGGTGGAGGTCATGGGCCACCGCGCCGGTTATCTGGCCCTGTATGTGGGCGTGGCCATCGGCGCCACCGCCGTGCTGGTGCCCGAGCGCCCCTACGACTTCGAAAAGCACGTGGCCGAGAAGATCCGCCGCGCCCGCATCAGCGGCAAGACCAATTTCATGATCGTGGTGGCCGAGGGCGCCGCCAGCGGCATGGCCGTGGGCGAGCAGATCAAAAAGGAGCTGGGCCTGGACCCCCGGGTCACCATCCTGGGCCACATCCAGCGGGGCGGCAGCCCCACCGCCAAGGACCGCGTCACCGCCACCCGCATGGGCTACGAGGCCGTGCGCCTGCTGGCGGAAGGCGAGACCAACCGCATCGTCTGCACCAGCGGCGAGCAGATCGTCAACGTGGACATCGACGAGGGCCTGGCCATGACCAAGACCCTGAACCCCGAGGAATTCGAGGTCATGACCGTCATGACCGGAAGATAAAACAAATGGCCGCCACCTCCGTGGCGGTCATTTTCTGTTTACTCCATCTCCGGCCGCTCGTCGCCCATGAAGAACACCGCCACGGTGCCCTTGCCGGCGTGGCTGCCGATGATGGTGCCGATGTCGCACAGGCGTACCTTTCCCTTCAGCTTCGGGAAACGGTCCTCCACGGCCTCCAGCGTCAGCCGCGCGTCCTCCGGGCACTGGCTGTGGCAGATAAAGCACTTGCCGTCATAGTCCCGGCCGCCCTGGGCGTGCTGCTCCATGGTGTCCACCGTGACCTCCACGGCCTTTTTCTTGCCCCGCACCTTGCTGTATGCCTTGATGGCGCCCTTGTCGTCCAGCCGCATGATGGGGCAGATGTTCAGCACCGTGGCCACCGTGGCCGCCGCGCCGGACACCCGGCCTGTCCGGCGGAACTGGGTCATGTCGCTGGAGAAGAACTGGTGATGTACTTTGTTCCGGTTGTCCAGCACCCACTGGGCCACGGTGTCGATGTCCTCACCCGCGTCCCGCATATCGGCGGCGTAGTCCACCAGCAGGCCGTAGCCGCTGGAGGAGCACAGCGAGTCGATGACGATCAGCTTTTGCCCGGGGTATTTGTCCTTCAGTTCCTCCGCCGCCAGATAGGCGTTGTTCACGGAGCAGGATTGCCCGGATGTAAACGCGATGTGCAGCACGTCGCCGCCCTTGGAGAGCAGCTTGTCGAAAAACTCCATGTACCCCGCCGCGTTGATCTGACTGGTCTGGGGCAGCTTGCCCTCGCTGAGGAACTGATAAAATCGGGGCAGCGCCTGGGGGTCGCGGCCCATATCGTCGTTGTATTCCTTGCCGTCCACCACATAGGTATAAAACAGCACCGGGATGTCCCGACTCTCCATGTAGGAGTAGGGAAGATCCACGGTGGAGCAGCAGCTCAGCGTAAATTTTCTGTCCATTTCTTTCCTCCCTGCATGATGCGGTATGACGCCATTATACGGGTCATCCCGTTTTTGTCAATATGCGCTTTTCCGCGAATGCAAAAAGTTACGCCCTGCCTGCGTCGGCCTTACATCCAGCCGCGCAGCGCCCTTTTCCAGGGGCGGTACAGCAGATACCCCGCCAGTCCACCCGCCGTGTTGCAGATCAGGTCTGTGATGTCCGATGTCCGGGCCGTGGGCAGCAGCGGCTGTACCAGCTCGATGCACAGGCTCAGCAGGAACGCCGCCCCCACCGTGCGGAATAGCCCGGCCCTGCCCCGCCGCACCACCGGCCACAGGATGCCGAAGGGCACCGTCATCAGTACATTCAGTCCGATCTGCCGCGCCGCGTCGCCGTAGCCCAGCCGCAGATCCCGGAAGGGCTCCAGGATCATGGGTGCATAGGGGTGGTGTACCCCCAGTATAGACAGCATCGGCAGCACCGTCACCCACAGCACTCCCGTCATGTAGAGATAGAATACCGTGTACACCGCAGCCCGCCGCCAGCCCTGCTTTTTCCAGCGCGTCAGCAGCAGAAGATATGTCCCCGCCAGCACCAGAAGGTCCGGCGCGTACCGGGGCAGGAGCCGTATGAAATTCTCCGCCACAGCCGCACCTCCCCGCGAAACAGCGTATGCCCTATTATGCCCGCCCACCCCGGAAAAGTCAACCGCCGCAAATGAATCTTAAAGTGTATCCCCCGCCGTGCGGCGGGGGATACACTTTTTGGCTTATTTCTTCCTCACCGGGTAGCACACCTCGGTGACGAACTGGCTGGGGTCGTCCGTCTCGTGGGGACTGACGTGGTAGATGTCGAACATGGGGCCGTCGTAGGCGTAGCCGTTGGCCTCGATCCACGCCGTCAGGGCGGCGGTGACGTCGTTGATCTGCTCATACCCGCCCTTGAAGGTGCAGCCGGCGTAGGTGACGGCGGGCAGCGTGCGGAATTTGACGTGCTCTGTGTCCGGATAGACGCCCTTCACGGTTTTCTGCGCCTCCACCTCTACGTCCTGCTCCTTGTACTCTCCATCCAGAAAGACCACGCAGCAGTAGCAGGGGTCGTCGGGCACCAGACGCAGGGCGCCGGTCTCCTGACACAGGACGCCCCATACGCGCCCCTCCTCCGCGTAGCGGGGGATGGTCATGCGGCAGGTGGCGGCGTAGCGCTCCGGCAGGGTCTTGACAGTGATGTTGTATTCCATGGTTTCTTCCTTTCTCAGCCGTTTCATAGCTGTGTCCAGAAGCCGTATCCGCTGGGCGGTGTCCGCCTGCTGGCGCTCTAGCTCCTGCCGCAGGGCGGAAAACCGCGCCTCCAGCGCCGCCGGGTCGCCGTACTCCGACAGGATGGCACCGACCTCCGCCAGCCTGAAGCCCATGTCCCGCAGCGCCGTGATGCGGCACACGGTGGGCAGCTGGCTCTCGCTGTAATAGCGGTAGTCGGTGAAGCGGTCGGTCACGGCGGGCTTCAGCAGCCCGATCTCGTCGTAGTAGCGCAGCATGCGGATGCTCACTCTGGACAGCTTTGAAAAATCTCCGATCTTCAGCATGGGGTACCTCCAACTCTGTTTCTCTTGCGCGCATCCACAGGATACACCCTCCCACCGTGGCAGAGTCAATAGCGGATGCAAAAAAATTTCCCGCCGCCATCGCTCCCGGCCGGAGGGTAGACGGCCACGCCCTCGTACTTCCTGGTCAGATAGTCCTCGATATACGCCGCCTCCTCCACGGAGCACAGGCCGCCGAACATTAGAGGGACATTAAAGAAATGAAAATAATTTTTAAACGCTGCGCCCTGCCGCTTTTCAAATCCCCGTCCCGGTGGTACAATAGCCCTAACAGCGAAACGAACCAGATAAGGAGGTCATCCCATGAAGAAATCCGTTCTCCGTTCCTACGCCCGGCTCATTGCCCGCACCGGCGTCAATATCCAGAAGGGGCAGGAGGTGTTCATCGCCGCCGACCTGGACCAGCCGGAATTCGTGGCCATGCTGGTGGACGAGTGCTATAAGTGCAAGGCCAAAAAGGTGGTGGTGGACTGGAATTACCAACCTCTGCAGAAGCTCCATGTCCGTCACCGCAGCCTGACCACGCTCTCCAAGGTGGAGGACTATGAGCTGGCCCGCTGGCAGCACTATGTGGACACCATCCCCTGCCGCATCTACCTGCTCAGCGAGGACCCCGACGGCCTGAAGGGCATCGACCAGGCCAAGCTGGCCAGGAGCCAGCAGGCCAAGTTCCCCATCATCAAGCCCTACCGGGACAAGATCGAGAACCGCTATCAGTGGTGCATCGCCGCCGTCCCCGGCGAGGCGTGGGCCAAGAAGCTGTTCCCCGGCCTGCGGAAGTCCCAGGCGGTGGAGAAGCTGTGGGAGGCCATCCTCTCCACCTCCCGCGCTCTGGAGGGCGATCCCGAGGCCAACTGGGCGGCCCACAACAAGGAGCTCCACGACCGGCAGGCGTATCTGAACAGCCTGCACATCCGCCAGCTGCGCTACAGGAGCGCCACCGGCACCGACTTCACCGTAGGCATGATCCCGGAGGCCCACTTCTCCGGCGGCAGCGAGCGCAGTCTGCAGGGCATCGTCTTCAACCCCAATATCCCCTCCGAGGAGTGCTTCATCTCCCCCAAGCGGGGCGAGGCCGAGGGCATCGTCTACGCCACCAAGCCCCTGAGCTATCAGGGCCAGCTGATCGAGAATTTTTGGATCCGCTTCCACGAGGGCAAGGCGGTGGAGTGGCACGCGGAGCAGAACAACGATCTGCTGACCAAGCTGATCACCATGGACGAGGGCAGCGCCTATCTGGGCGAGTGTGCCCTGGTGCCCTACGACAGCCCCATCCGCCAGTCCGGGCTGCTGTTCTACAACACGCTGTTCGACGAGAACGCCGCCTGCCACCTGGCGCTGGGCATGGGCTTTGCCGACACCATCAACGACTTCGAGCACAGGACGCTGGAGGAGTGTCGGGCCCTGGGCGTCAACGACTCCATGATCCACGAGGATTTCATGATCGGCTCCGAGGACATGGACATCGACGCCGTCTGCGAGGACGGGAAAATAGTCCCCATTTTCCGCCGCGGCAACTGGGCGTTCTGAGCGCAGTGCACTGAGAAATATCCCCCGGAAGGGGGATATTTCTTTTTCCCTCCCGCATATACTCTCCCAAAACCCAAAAGGGAGGAATCGCCATGGCACAGATCGAACCCATCACCTGGTTCTGCGACGCCCATCCGGAGCAGGGCAGCCTGCGCGTGCAGGTCTCCGCCGCCCGGGGCATATTTCCTATCCCCGGCGCGGCCGTGGAGGTCTACCGCGACTTCGGCCCCCTGCATGAGACGTTCTACACCGGCGTCACCGACGACTCCGGCATTGCCGACTGCATACTCCTGCCGGCGCTTCCGGTTTCCCTGGGCCTGTCCTCGGACACCGCCGGCATCAGCGGCACCGCCTATCAGGTCTCTGTCCGCCATCCGGACTACCGGGAGCCGGAGCACCAGCAGGTGCTGATCTTTCCTCGCATCGAGTCCGTGCTGGCCGTCACGCTGCCGCCGCAGCAGGAGGGCTGAGCCATGCCCTATCCCATCGTCCCGGAGTATATCACCGTCCACCTGGGCGCCCCGGACGCCCCGGCGGAGAACGTCACCGTCACCTTCCCGCAGTACATCAAGGGCGTGGCCGCCAGCGAGATCTACCCCACCTGGAAGGACAGCGCCATCCGCGCCAACGTGCTGGCCCAGGTCTCCGTGGCGCTGAACCGCGTCTACACCGAGTACTACCGCAGCCGGGGCTACGACTTCGACATCACCAACAACACCCAGTACGACCAGGCGTTTTCACCGGACAAAGAGACCTTCGAGAACATCAACGCCATTGTGGACGAGACCTTCAACAACTACATCGTCCGCCGGGGCAGTATCCAGCCGCTGTACGCCCAGTTCTGCGACGGCGCGCGCACCCAGTGCCGCGGCCTGTCTCAGTGGGGCAGCCAGGAGCTGGCCCAGCAGGGGAGGACCCCCTACGAGATCCTGCAATACTACTACGGCCAGGATATCGACCTGGTCACCAACGCCCCGGTGGGGGACAGCACCCCCTCCTATCCCGGCCGGCCACTGACCGTGGGCAGCGTGGGAGAGGACGTCCGTACCCTCCAGCGTGAGCTGAACCGTATCCGCAAGAACTATCCCGCCATCCCCGCCATCGCCGAGGCCAACGGCGTGTTCGGCGCGGACACCGCCGCGGCGGTGCGGGCCTTCCAACGCATTTTTAACCTGACGGAGGACGGCATCGTGGGCAAGTCCACCTGGTACCGGATCAAGTCCATCTACAACGGCGTCAAGAGCCTGTCGGAGGTCACCAGCGAGGGCCTGACCATCTCCGAGGCCCAGCGCCAGTTTTCCAAGGTCCTGCGCCTGGGCGACACCGGCCTGGGCGTCCAGACGGTGCGGTTCTACCTGGCCTTCCTGGGCTTCTTTTTGCCGGAGCTGCCGCCCATCCGCATCACCGACACCTTCGACGAGGACCTGCAGAACGCCGTTTTCGCCTTCCAGAGCCTCTACGGCCTGACCGTGGATGGCGTGGTGGGCCGCGCCACCTGGAACGCCCTGCAGAACGTCTATGAGCAGACGCTCTACCGGCTCCCCGCCGGGTATCAGCAGTTCGCCGGGGAGATATATCCCGGCCGCTTTCTGGTGGAGGGCGATACCGGGCCGGAGGTCACCCTGCTGCAGACCCGTCTTAACCAGCTGGCGCAGCGGGACGGCGCCCTGCCCGCCGTCACTGTGGACGGCATCTTTGGCCCCGCCACCGCGGCGGCGATCCGCGCCCTCCAGCGGCAGCTGGGTTACAGCGCCACCGGCGCCGTGGGGCCGGTGCTGTGGTCGTATATAATGACCCAGGGCCAGGGCTAAGGCACCTTCTGAAAAGGAAAGACCCGCTGTCAGGCGGGTCTTTCCTCTGGTCACTGCTTTTCCGTGGGGATCTTTCCGTTTTCCTTTTCAAAGTCGCTGATGCGCTTCTTGATCATCTGCTCCAGCTCGCGGTTCTTTGTGCGCCCCTCATATTCCGCGATGTAGCCCAGCTTGTCCAGCAGCGCCCGATCCACGCGCAGCGTGTATCTGCTAAGAGTATCCTTCATGTCACTGCCTCCGAGACGAAGTATTGACGAAATAATAGCGAAGTAGTATACTCTTATGTAGGTTTGACGCATTTATGACGCAAAAAGGGGGCGAAAAAATGTACAAACAGATGTATTTGCGACTTTTTAACGCCATAACAGACGCTATTAGTGCGTTGATAACGGGGCACACGGGCGCGGCGGTCTCTGGCCTGATCCAGGCCCAGCGAGAGACGGAAAGGATGTACCTGGAGGACGCCTCTGGGGAGAAAAGGAAACGGCGCGGCCCGGCAAACGCAGAAAAAACAGGGAGTCCCCGGTAGGGAACTCCCTGTTTTTTATTTTTGCCCCTTCAACAGGGGAGAGGGTCACACCATCCGGCAGCTCTCGCAGTCCTCACAGGCGGGGAACTTGCTCTTGTCGTAGGCGATGCCGTTCCTGTCGTAGTAGTCCTTCACCGCGGACTTCACCGCCTCCTCCGCCAGCACGGAGCAGTGCAGCTTGTGGGCGGGCAGACCGCCCAGCGCGTCCACGACCTCCTTGTTGGTCAGGGCCAGCGCGTCCTCGATGCGCTTTCCTGTGGTGCCATGCGCGCAGCCGAGCTCTCCGCCATGCTCGGAAGCGTCAGTGCCACCCTCAAGTCACTCGAGAAACGTGGGGTCGTGCGCATCGAGCATCGCCGCCGCATGCGCGATGCGATGCCGGCAAGCGCGAACGCGTGCGCGGACGTCACCACCCTGACGGCGGGTCAGCGAGATGCCCTCGCGACGATAGGGACGGCGCTTGCGGGCGACGCCCCTTCCAACGTCGTCGTGGTCGATGGGATCACGGGATCGGGCAAGACCGAGGTCTACCTGCGTGCCATCGCCGATGTGCTGAGCGCCGGGAAGTCCGCCATCGTCCTCGTTCCCGAAATCGCCCTCACGCCCCAGACGGTGGGCAGGTTCAGGGCGCGTTTCTCCGACGATGTCGCTGTGTTGCATTCGCGTCTTTCGGCCGGCGAGCGATTCGACCAGTGGGACCTCGTGCGCAACGGCGAGGCGCATGTGGTCGTCGGCACCCGCAGCGCGCTTTTCGCTCCCGTGCATGACCTCGGCCTCGTCATCATCGACGAGGAGCACGACTCCTCCTACAAGCAGGACAACGCTCCGCGCTACGACGCCCGTGTCGTCGCCTACGAGCTGGCGCGCATGCGTGGCGCGACGCTCGTGCTGGGCTCGGCGACGCCGGGCATCGACACGCTCGCGTCATGTGCGGGCGGCGTTCGCGGCGAGCGTGCGTGGCAGCATGTCACGCTCGGCGAACGGCCAGGTGGCCAGACCCTTCCCGACGTGCAGGTCGTCGACATGGCCGCCGAGTTCAGGGGCGGGTCGCGCTCCATGTTCTCCAAGGCGCTCGTCGAGGCGCTGCATGGCGTATACGAACGGGGCGAGAAGGCCGTCTTGCTGCTCAACCGGCGCGGATTCGCCTCCTTCGTGCTCTGTCGCGAATGTGGCTTCGTGCCCGAATGCCCGCACTGTTCGACATCGCTCACCTTTCACGAGAGCGCGGGAACGCTCGTCTGCCACCATTGCGACCATTCCGAGCCCCTCCCCGCGGTTTGCCCGCAATGCGGAAGTCCCTACCTGCGCAAGTTCGGTGCCGGTACCGAACGGGTGGAGGCCGAGCTGTGCCAGATCGTCCCCGTCGACATGCCCGTCATTCGCATGGATGCCGACACCACGCGGGAGAAGGGCGCGCACGAGCGTCTGCTCGACGAGTTCTCCTCGGCCCATGGTGGCATCTTGCTCGGTACCCAGATGATCGCGAAGGGGCTCGATTTCCCCGACGTGACGCTCGTCGGCGTCATCAACGCCGATACGACGCTCAAGCTTCCCGATTTTCGCGCATCCGAGCGAACCTTCCAGTTGCTCGAGCAAGTGAGCGGCCGGGCAGGTCGTGCCGACAAGCCCGGGCACGTTATCGTCCAGACCTACTGGCCCGAGCATCCGGCCATATGTGCCGCAGCCGCGCATGATAGGGAGCGCTTCCTCGAAAGCGAGCTTCCGTTGCGCGAGGAGCTTGGCTATCCGCCCTTCACGCGTCTCGCGAACATCCTCGTCTGGGGTAGGGACGAGCGTCTGGTGCGTCAGGTCATCACCGAGGTGACGCTTGCCGTCAACTCGTCGATGGTGTCCGCCGGATGCGAATGGGACGTCCTTGGCCCCGCACCATGCCTGCTTGCGCGCTTGCGCGGGCTGTACCGCTGGCATACGCTCGTCAAGGCCCCGGTCGACGCGGACATTTCCGCCATCATCGATCCGGTTCTGAAGGCGCGCAAGGCGAACGCCGACGTGCGCGTTGCCGTCGACGTCGACCCGGACAATCTGTTCTAGACGAGACGGGGGATGAGACAACGTCTCGATGAGACAACGTCTCAGGGCAACTGTCTCATTTTGAAGCGGGCTGTCGGGAAGCGACCGTCGGAGCAAAGTAACTTGCCTGCACGTATATTGTGAGGCAGAGGCCAAAAAATCATTGCCTCGTACTTCGCATTGCTGTATCCTATCTCTTCGCGTCGTTTCCTCCGTGGGGATAGGCCCGCACGCGAAACGAATGGCACGACAGGAAAAGGATCAGACAATGGACTACATCCGCGCAATCGAGCAGCAGCAGATCAAGGAGATTCCCGAGTTCTTCCCGGGCTCCCATGTAAAGGTTCACTACCGCATCAAAGAGGGCAACCGCGAGCGCATCCAGGTGTTCGAGGGTGACGTCATCCGTCGTCATGGCTCCTCCAACCGCGAGACCTTCACGGTTCGCAAGGTCTCCTTCGGCGTGGGTGTCGAGCGCACCTTCCCCGTGCATTCCCCCAAGATCGAGAAGATCGAGGTCGTGCGTCACGGTGCCGTGCGTCGCGCCAAGCTCTACTACCTGCGCGACAAGGTCGGCAAGGCTGCTCGTCTGCGCGAAAAGGGCTTCTAATCAGCCTAACAAAGAAAGAACGCGAAGAGCTCCGCAGGGTACATACTGCGGAGCTCTATTCGTATATGCGCGAGATCGTTCCCGAGGGCATCGTCGTCGGCATCGACGAGGTCGGCAGGGGAGCGTTGGCCGGTCCGCTCATGGTTGCCTGCGTGGCGCTGCCGGACGATCCGCAAGTCATCGGACTCGATGACTCCAAGAAGCTCTCGCCCAAGCGTCGTGCCGAGCTGGCAGAGCAGATTGACGAAGTGGCTCTTGGTGTGGGCATTGCACGTGTTGAACCTGACGAAATCGATGCCTGTGGCATGGCCGCAAGCTTGCGTGTCGCGATGAAACGAGCCCTTACGGCATGCGAGCATGACCTTGCCAAACGCGGGTACGTCGAAGATATCGCTGGCGTACTCATCGATGGTAATCCCGTTCACGTGCACGAGCGCGAGATCTGCGTCGTCAAGGGCGATGGAAAGCTTGCCTGCATTGCCGCGGCAAGCATCGTTGCCAAAGTCACTCGCGACAACCTGATGGTCGATTTTGCCAATGAGCATCCCGCCTATGGTTTCGAGAGCAACAAGGGGTACGGATCTGCCGGGCATATCGCCGCCCTCAGGGAACACGGGGCAAGTCCGGTCCATCGGCAGAGCTTTCTCGGCAACATACTCGCCGAGCAACAATCCCTGTTGTAGTAGAATGACAGGTCATGCGCATGCGATGCGTATGCTTCGTCGTGCGCAGAACGCGAAGCGAATACACTTGCAAGCAACGTACGGGAGTTATAGATGACGCAACGCAAGTCGTCCGCAGGTGGCTCCGGCAAGAAGCCCGAATCGGACATCGAGAAGGAGAGGCGCGCCAAGGAGCGCGAGAGGCAGGAACGCGACGCCGAACGGTATCGCAAGGCTGCCGAAGCCGCGCGCAAGCGCGCCGCCGACGAGCGCGCCAAGCAGGCTGCCCTCGAGAACGACC
>ERZ827156.2025-NODE-2025-length-22011-cov-4.228320_pt1 | contig 22011 bp, 31 predicted proteins | sample MGYA00519919_ERZ827156 | MGnify/ENA primary metagenome ERZ827156 (study PRJEB31778, sample SAMEA3449269) | human gut metagenome | biome: human gut; feature: human-associated habitat; material: faeces | place: United Kingdom | collected 2010/2012 ...
GCGAATCAAGCTTCGCACAAAAGGACGAAGAAAAACTGGTTGCATACACTTGCTTCAAAGCCGAGCAAAAATCTCAACTTCCATGGGTGGTGGACAGCGGTTGCAGTAATCACATGACTGGAGATCGGGAGTCCTTCACCGAGATGGATGATACATATAAGTCCCACGTGAAGATTGGAGACGGTAAAAAGCTGGAAGTTGAAGGAAAGGGTACAATCATCGTACAAGGAAAGGGAGGTAACAAAACTCTAATCCAAGAAGTTTTGTACGTTCCTGAATTAGCTCAAAATCTTCTGAGTGTTGGACAACTAATGCTTAAAAATTACAAGCTATTGTTTGATAACGGAGAATGTGAGATTATCAACAAATCCAACAACTCGAAGGTGGCGAAAATTCCGATGACTTCCAACAGGATGTTTCCTCTCACAATGTCGAGGAATGAAGAATTAGCAATGAAGAGCCAAAGCATGGATGAATCTTTCCTATGGCATCTCCGATATGGACACCTAAACTACAAAGGACTCAAATTACTGAAGCAGAAAAATATGGTGGTTGGTCTTCCCCAAATCAACAGAGAAGACAAGGTCTGTGAAGGATGTATATATGGCAAAATGCATCGCTTGCCATTTCCAAAAACTACTTGGAGAGCAAAAGCACCACTAGAGTTGGTACACGCTGATATTTGCGGACCAACTAGAACAACATCCATAGGTGGTAAGAGATACTTTCTACTATTTGTGGATGATCATACTAGAATGATGTGGGTATTCTTTCTTGAGCAAAAGTCAGAAGCTTTCTCCAAGTTCCTTCAATTCAAAGCAACAGCTGAGAAGGAAAGCGGACATCAAATCAAGACACTCCGAACAGATCGTGGTGGAGAGTTCATCTACAAACCTTTCATGGAGTACTGTCGCACCAACGGAATCAAGAGACAGTTGACAGTGCGATACACACCACAGCAAAATGGCGTAGCAGAACGAAAGAACCGTACAATTGTGGAGATGTCAAGAAGCATGATGACTGCTAAGAAAATTCCCAACCAACTATGGGCAGAAGCGGTCAATACAACAATCTATATTCTCAACAGATCGCCAACCAAAGCAGTGAAGAACATACAGGCACGAGAGAACCATGCAGCCTCCAAAAGCAGCCATATCATAAAACAGACAGTATTATGATACCAGCACTTCATATATCCGTTTGAAATAGAAGTCATTACTCATAGCACGAGTAGCGATCTCGAAACATGAGGCAGTAGCGAATCAAAGAATGAAGAGTAAAGCACTCCCTAAATCTTAGCACCATGTTTGGACAATGATTCTACATAAAAGGAACGAGACCAACGCAATCAAAAAGCCAATTCTGGTTCGAGAAAGAAATGACCAAAATCGTCGTCATTTTGCCGCAATCCAACCACTCATCTTCAACCTGCCACAATTCTCTTTTCCGTGCATCAATTCATTGTGATGCGGTGAAGTACTGTTGAATTGGATGATATCGATACCCATCCTTCCGTGTAGAAGTGTTCCTCCCTTGATGTTGTCTTATGGAGTAGAATTGTGGTACGCATGTCCATCCTGTGTGCCGCACTCCTTGCCTCGCAGTTTTCCTGAGTTCCACCGTGTTCCATGGTGATTCTGCGAGTATGAGGTTATCTGCCACTATGACGCGATGCGTTCATGGTGGAACTGGAGCATCCTTGATGTACAGCAGGTATGCTCCTTCCTGTGAGCCAATTGCTCATCAAAGCTTCCATTTCCCTCGCATTCGTGTGGGAGTCATTCTTTGCACTCTATGAATGGATCAGGGATCTCTTTTGGAGGCTATTTGTTATCTTCTTCTGTGAGGGGACCATCTTAATCCACGATTAGCTGGAGCGTTTCTCTCCACCGTGTACTCCTCCCCGAAGAAACACCACACCATGTCTGGACACTGGATCATCCGGAGCACCATCATCACGTGAACGCATGGCACCTTCTGCCAGTGCGTGACGTGACAGCTGCACGGGCTGCTCCAGTTCTCCAGGTCGACCGTGTAGACGAGGCGGGTTTTCGTGTCCACCACTCTGATGAGGGTGTCATCACCCACATTCTCATCCGTTTGCAGACCATTCCAATTGCTTTATCATGTGAAGAAAGACAGTCCAGTAGCTTTATCATCTGCAGGAAGACCTTCCAGAGACACTCGCGCTCGCTCGGGCAGAGGTAGAATCCAACAGGCTGGATGTGATTTCCCTCAAGTGGTTACACTTGAAAGAGCGCCAGTTGCTCCCTTGCCTTCCTCATCAAGGCATACAGCCGAAGAATCCGATTGGGATTCCCCAGCTGCCTCAACGAGACGTAGTGCCCGTAGAAGGGTGGGCTGAATACCTCTTCATCCATCAGGATCAGAGTAGTTACCTTTCCTAACTATGAAACAGCCATATAATCACAACCTTCAGTACGATACCAGTGATACTGGAGGAGGAATGAATTGCCGCACGGCTTTGGGCAAATCATCGTCTTCATGACGTATCTTCCCCCATCGATCGTCGAATCCTTCGTCTGGACCGATGATCGAGCGATGCCCATGTTTTCAAGGAAAACATGAACCTCCTCTTCGGAAGTGAACCAGCAATTCCTATCAACATCACTTGGGCTGCCAATCAAAGGTATGTTATGATTTTACTCTTCCTGTTTGTTATAACAAAGCAATTTCAACGCTTAGCTGTACCAAAGAGTTATGATCATACACCCCAGCTTAATGAAGGTGATTCTCCCATCGAAATCATTTGAATACACGCGCAAGCTATATATTCGCAGTACTGCTCTTGCAATTCCTGTAATTGCAGATGCCAGCCTGTTGTCCCGATATACTCAAAGGTATTCCTCTGTTTCTTCAAATAAACACAGCCATCACCGTTACAACCACCCAACAACCCATCCAGTTTCATACCACTTCTGTATCCTTCCCATTTCAATATGTGCATCTACACATATTGTGAATACTGACTCTCTATTCGCTTCACGAATTGCACAATCATGCTCCATTTACCCCACCACGCAACTCCCACAACCTCCCTTCCCTTTGCACAACAAACCAAGCACTTCCCATCGACAATCAGATCTCATCCCACAACACAGCAAAGAACCCTTTCATCCACATTCCCATCTTCATTTCCACACAACTATCCACTCCACATAACCAATACTTGCCATCTCCATCACCATTAGTGTTCCACATCCCCTACTACCATACTACAAGCAACACAACACAACAACCCCTTAGAAAGACTTACTTCTAGAAAACAGTGTAAATCAAACGCAATTGCGAAAGGCAATGGGGTGCGGGAGTTTCATCGAATAGTGCCTCACTCAAAAAGAACTAGCATAGCGATATGTCCTTCTCCATGAGTCAGGCCCTGCTTCGCTTGAAGCCCTGGGCTAAAACGGCGTTCACCGTCGGCATGTACATGGGTTTTGGAGATCTCCTTGTGCAGAAGATTGCCTTGAAAAGAGAGCACATGTACAATCTCAGTTCCGCTGATAAACTCTAGAGAGCCGCGGAGAGCCTTTGCCTTCTTCATGGGAGGGTTCACCTTCTCCGGAACGGGCAACTACTTCGCGAACACGGCGGCAGAACGGTTGTTCCCCGGCAGCCGCTTCAACAACGTGCTTCGTCGAACCATCACCCTGAATCTCCTCTTCCCCATCACTCAGTCCATTACCTTTGGTGCTGTCATGTTCTGGAGAGATGGAAACATTTGGAACATCAAGAATAAGGTCGTGAAGGATCTGCCCCAGAGCTACCTCATTTCGGTGTTTGCCCTCAGTCCTCTCGCTTTCCTTCAGGGTCGCTTCATTAACGCCTACTGGAGGAAATGGACGTCATTCATTCAGGGAAGTCGTCTCACCCTTTGCATGTAATCCGTAGCGTTCTGGAATATGTGGCTCTCGGGCCTGAATATGCCCAACCGGGAATACAGAACCTTTGAGGATTACTGGAGAGACGGAATGGCTCGCGTCTACAACTCCTATGCTTACTCTTTTCTTAGTCGCAACAAAAAGAACTAGTTCATGCGTTGTTTGTTCATCACAAATGGTAATGCATGTCCTTCTTCTCTCATGGATAGAGCTACTATCGCAAGGGAGAACTCGTCTTTTCGGAATCGAGGAATCACTTCAACACGGACTCCTCTTCCGCAGAGTATCGTTTTCACGTGAATGTAGCCTGCTATTTAAGTTGTCTCATCGCGTTAGAGAGAAGGAGAGGAGAAGTTGCTGTGCAAACGGCTAATTGTGGGAATGAAGAATCAGGGAGCCTGGTGCCTCGAGGCTCTATCGCAATGCATGCAGTGGAAGGAGATTGCCACATTCCATTTCACGGAACAGAAGGATTCGGTATATCTCAAACGATGGATGATAACCGTGTAGCTGATTTCATCACAGTACACCATGCATGTGTGTGAAGCGGATTCAAAGAGAGAAACGGTCATCACGTGGATTGATGCGGATGTGTCCCCCTATTTGCAGTACGATATTGCCAAGTGGCTGTTGAACGCAATTCAAGCCGATCAAATCCTGTTTCTTGACTCATTTCTCTTTCCCCATCGATTTGGCTTGGACGCCACCCCTGCTTCCCTGTATCATATCAAATCAGAATCGTTTCCATGTTCCCTCTCCATTCCGGTCTTGCCCTCTCCCATCTACTGCAAGGGATTCGGCGCAGAGTTGATGACGTGCGTAGCAGTCTATTCTTTTTGTGAATTCCTAGGCGCAAATCCAATCCATTCCCTGCTTTCTGGTGTGTTGTCTTCCCGAGGAAGTCTTTTCCGCAGAGCCCGTGATGACATTGGCTCATTTTGTTGCCTCCTTCATTTCTGTCGCTATAAACGAAGAAGAAGTGCTTCCTGCAGTCATTTCCATCCTGCGAAGAAAGGCCTCCGTCAGTGCGTATTCTACTGTGTACATGTATTGTGTTTTCAACAATCGCCATTCATATAGTGATTAGAGTAGTTCTCCGTCACAACAATCTCCATTACTGCACTGAGAGCCCTCCAACACAACAATCTCCATTCATGCAGTGAATGGCAGCATTATATCACAGCAATCCCCATTAATGCAGTAAAAGACATTCCTCCATCACAACAACCGCATTACTGCAATGATGGACAACCCTCCATCACCACACTACACTTATACCAGCAACGATTCTCCTCCACCTTCCCCTCCTCTCCTATCACGAACTCCTTCGTTAATAGCCCTTTTCGCTTGAGTGGAAACGAAAACCGCCCATCCACACTCCACAGAGCCGATTTCTACAATCAAGAAGACAAAACAGGAGTACAAGGTTCCGTGTTGCTCGGATATAAAACCAAATCTTCCTTCGAGGCGCTAATGATCTACTGTTGAAAAAGAAACATCTCCCCCACTTGCTTTGAAAGAGAGAAGATGTGGCAATGGCTGATTTCAGGGAAAGCACATCGTGCGAAGAAAGAGACGCCTTTACATCATCAAGCAATCACAACACTACCACCTCCTCACACACGTCTGAAAAGGAAAAAGCAAGGAGCAACTGAGGCGAAAGAGGAGTGGAGCCAATTATGCACAGAACTATTTGTTATGCATCAAATCCAACTGCGGACACTTTGAAACGATGATCTCAGGACAATTCAAGGCATTCAATGCAGCAGACAAAGAATCACGCTCCTTGAGAGTTTTCTCCGCAAGAACTTGGCTACAATCAAAATACACCCATTTGAATACTCCCGTTTAGACGGATAGACTGTGGACAGGGAATTGCGCAATTCGGAGGGTAAGCTACCGTATCAAATACCAACACAACGAATGAAGTACCACGGGTACTGCTGCGCCATATAGAGGATCAAATCGACAATAGCGGGGAGAGTGGGGAGGAGTGTCCGAAACGAGATTCTCTCACTACCAACTAGTATAGACACGGCATGAAATACCTTAAACAGAAACGAGCGGTCTCTTCCTCTTCCTCCCACTCTTCCATACTTTCAAATGAACAAACACGCATCAATGAACCTTCGAAAACATGGAGTCATTCGTTTGCTGTAGAGAAAAGAGCGCCTTGCAGTGGAGGAACGAGTCAAACGCCTGATCAACGTCCTTCACCTGAAGAAACTCGAAATCGGCAGAATTGGGCAGAAAATGGAGAACGTACGCCTTCTGAATGGGAGTCTACGCGTCATGCAACACCCCTTCCACCACCGTTGCGTCACAGCACTCCTCCAACGCCTTGCAGTAGGCAGCTAGCTGGAGTGCGTAGGAGTTGTACATTCCCTTTCCCGATTTGAAATCGACAATGACGACGTCGCCTGCAGCGTCCATGCCGATCGCGTCAATGAACCCCGAGTACTGGAACTGGTGACTGTACACGAAAACGTCTGTGAAGTAGAGGTCGATTCCACTCGTCTTCCTCCAGAGACGGAACGCGGCGAGGCTGGATTCGCTCCTGGGGGTTGCTTTCACCTCCTTGTTGTGGATTGCATTGCTGATGAGAGTATGAATTTCCGCGCCTTCGTCCCCGCGCTTTTGCAGCTCTATCCATTCATCCCCATCCCAAGAAAGACCCTGTTTGGGGTACACCTCGGCCACCTTCCGCAGAAACGATAAATCCTCGGCCGAAATGAGTCGGTTGGGCTAGAATGAACCTCCCACCGCACTACCCACTTGGCGTTTGTTTAATTGCAGCACCTGAGTGCAGAACGAATCCAAAACAAGGCTCTGATTCCACTGGCTGAACTCTAGGGCTGAAAAGGGTCATCTGTGCGTACTTCCCTCCGTTAGCAGTGTCAACACCTTCGTTACGGATGGATATTGGCAAATTGGGCTTCCAGAAGTGTAGATCCTGATGGTGAGGCCATTCCCCTCCTGCTCACTCCTTGTAGGGCTTTGACGCTTTCGTTATGATCTTCAACACATCAATCCGGCTAGCGAGCTTTGATACTGACATGAGTACCAAATGACTGTCCATTTTCATCAATAGTTATCGTATGATTCCTGTACCATGTGCAGCCATTGAATCCTATATGTAGTGCAGAATCAGCAAACCCTCCTTCCCCATTTTCCACGAATTCCTCTCTTCATTCTCTTCTCACCAGCCATTATACAGAGAGAACTAGCTTCACACGACAAAAGCAATAATAGGGACCGAATACTCAATATGGCCCATAAAACTCCGAAGAGACATCTTTTGAAGCCCTCTTCCATATCAAGATGAATCGATTCCTTCAGATGGCCGGAACGTTCCTGGAGAGCGTGGACCAGCGGGCAGACCGATCCGTGAATGGTGGTTCCATTCTCCCTCCATAATGCGTAGCTGCACAGCATCCGACATATATCACGCGGTAGCTTCCACTTTCTCCATTTACCCTAGCCCTTCCGAACCCCGGCCTGCAACGTCCATTTCCACATCAAATACCCAAAGATCCGTTCCAAATGTACTTTTACGGAAGAAAATGAAGGATAGGCACGCAACCGCGTACTTGGCTCCCCAAGGCGAGCGCACGCTTCCCATACGATGCGACGCATTGGCAGTAGTGCAAGTGCTTCGAAGGTGAAGGAGTTGGAGGTGAACGCCCTGCTCGATACATTGAACGAAGTATGGGTTCCCATTTTGACTGACGATGAAGCCTACACAGAAGGAGCTGTCGTCCGAAGGAGTCACGGCAGTGAGTGCTTTCATTCGATTCTGAGGTAGGCGCCTTTCCAAGGAAAGCCAGAATCCGCTGCAGCGACTCGAGTACAACCCGCACCCTCGGCTCCTGCCGATGCGGCGAAAGACGGGAATCCAGAGTCGTTGCACTGGGAGGACGAAAACACGCCCGTGGGCCTCCTACTGTCTCCCAATCTGGGTCCAACGCCCACCTCGGCCGTTCCCGCCATGACCCAGTTGGAAGCCAATTCCCCGTCGCCATTACACCCCGCACCCAGAGAAGGCACTCCGCTGGAGCTGTCAAAGCACATCGAGGACCTGGAGTGCGACCTGGACGTGGCGCTGGGCGAGATTGAGCAGAAGGAGAAGGACCTGGAAAACAAGCAGATTCGCATCGACATTTTGGAGAACAAGCTAAAACAGACGCAGATTGACGTGGAAGCGGGAGTGGAGCGTAATGCGCAGATGGCGCGCGAGCAGAAGAAGAGCGAGGAGCTGCTGGACGAGAAGGACGCGCTGATCATGCGGCTGCAGAGCGAGAAGGAGCAGATGAAGGCGGAGGCATGCAAGCTGCAGCTGCAATGGAACGAGGAGAAGGCGCGACAGGCCAAGGGCTCGGAGCAGGCGGAGCAGGAGGCGGGCGAGGTGCAGCGGCAGCTGAAGCAGATCGTGGCGGAGGTGGCGATGTGCATGGGCGGTGAGGCGTAGAACGAGGAGCTGAAGAAGAAGGCGCTGGAGGGCGAGGAGCGGTGGAGGCGCGAGGAGGCGCGGCTGCAGAAGACAGTGGCGGACCAGACGGCGAAGATGCGCGAGCTGACGAACGAGGTGGAGAAGAGTCAGAAGCAGGTGGAGAGCTACGTGGGCGCGGCGCGCGGCTGTGAGCGTAGTACTTGCGCATGGAGACGCGCGACGAGCACCCGCCGGAGATGGAGGAGAAGGTGGCGGCGATCGAGCGCGAGCTGCTGAAGGTGCACCAGGAGGCGGACGTACGGGAGAAGGGACGGTGACAGCGTAGCGGCTGAAGAGCGAGAACGAGCTGCTGCGCGAGGCGAAGGCGCAGGCGGAGGGCGAGCACGCGCGCGTGGTGCAGGCGCTGGAGGCGAAGGTGGCGGAGGCGGAGACGAGGGTGCGAAAAACGGGGGGCGGTGAGGGGTAGGTGAAGGCGTGCGAGCAGGAGGCGCAGCAGAAGAACGCGAACCAGAGCAGCGGCGTGCAGATGCTGCAGCGGCAGCTGGAGACGCTGCAGCAGACGGTGCTGAAGAAGCAGCTGCTGCTGGACGCGATGAAGAGCGAGAAGAACAGTCTGGAGTACCGCCTCGCCGACGCGCTGCGCGACAAGGCGCGCGTGGAGTCGCTGCACAGTGCGTGAGCGTGGCGGCGGGCGGTGAGGCGTAGCAGTGCCAGCCACGGCACGGGGTGGAGCGACCCGGAGCTGGGTCTGGCGGACGAGAAGGTGCATCGGCGGCCGATCAGCCGGCTGCTGCCGGACTTCGTGCCCGAGAGCGTGCTGAGCGGCGTGGACTCGGTGGACGAGGTGTACACGGGCTTCGTGCAGCTGATGGAGAAGTCGCCGTCTCTTCGTGTGCTGGTGTGCGTGTATTTGGTGTGTCTGCATGTGGGTTTCCTGATTCTGTTCTTTCGGAGGAAGTGGTGTGTTTGTTATTTGATTCTATTTGGGTGTGTGTCGTGCCTTTGTGGGGAGTCTTTGCGTCACTGTGAGGAGTCCTGTAAGCTTGTTACCTCATTGGGAGGAGTCCTCTTGTTTGATATGCCCCAATGAAAAGCCCCACACCACATCAACAAAACGCAAACCTCAAACCTCAAAGCAAAAGCAAACCTCAAAACAAAGCAAAACAACAAACACACAAATGCAAATACTCCCTACTCGGCATCCGAATCCTCAAATGCTCCAGCAACAAATGCACGAACCGCATGCGGTTATGGCTACGCCTCACACGCCCTCTCTCCTCCCACTTCCCCTTCGTCTCCCGCAGCGCTGTCACAATCCCGTCGATGGACCCGCCCAGCTTCAGCTCCCACGGGTCGTACCTACCCATAAGACGCACCTCACACCCCCACTCCACGTGGATCGCCGACAAAATCACCATGCCCTTCCCGAACGCGCACTCCACACAGCACGGCGAGTGCGCCGGACACGCCAGCCCCGGCTGCGGCAGGAACGACGCCAGCGTCTTGTAGCAGCTGCCCTCATTTGCAATCTACGCGTCACGTCCCTCACCCACTCGCACGAAATAAGGACCGCCCTTGAAGAACGTCACGCCCTCGAAGCGCTCCGTCCCCTCCGCAAACTCGAAGCGCGAGGCATAGGAGCCGCGCGCCGACATGTAGTCGAAGCCCTCCATGGCAGGGCCCACGCCCTTGCCATCGAAGAAGCCCAGCTCGTAGTTGCACACCACCTCTAGACTCCGCGCCTTGTCGAACTCGATCGAGTGGCACCCGTAGTACGCGCCCGCGCAGAAGCCCAAATAGTTCCCGCCGTTCCGCACGAACTCCTTGATTCGGGCGTTGCCCGAGTTGCCGCACAGCTCCGACAGCTTGCGGTGGTACGGGTTGGCCGCGCCGCCGGGGAACACAATCAGAACACAATTCTTCTCCCAATCCTCGTCGATGATGCCTGCAGCGCTGATGGGAGTGATGCTGTACAGAGAGGGGTCGCAGCAGCGCGAGAACGTGAACAGGATCATCTTCACACTCTCCGGAGACGCGCCCTCGTCCTGGTACACGCGGATGGAGAAGGGCGGATTGGGCGATTTCGACGCGAATGTGGGATAAGGGGTGTCTACGGAGTGAGATCGATTCGGAGAGCGCACGGGAGGGAAGGAGGGAGAAAAAGTCGGCGGAGGACGCATTCTCCAGATCATCCCAGAGGGAGTCGTCCTCCGTGCACTGCCGCGTCACATATGCAACCACTTCTGGATTGGTCTCCGTTGAGACGTCGTCCGACACGATCGGCTCGCCCGGCCGCGCATCCCACAATGCATCGGTCTTCGCGCGCAAAAAGTCCTCTTCGGAAATGTACTGGACCGCCATGGAATGAAACGAGTCGTAAATGGGACGGTAGGTGTACGTGTCCAGCTTCACGGAGGGATCCAGCACAAGCACCTCCGTCCAGTACGGCAGCACCTGGAGAACAGAGTTGTGCGGCAAGTTCCTCTTCTCCTCCGTGATCATCAACTCGTCGTACCCAGAGAAGCGATTTCCGAGAATGGTCACCTTCCGCAGGCTCTCTCCCCAGTTGCTCCATACAACGCCATTGTAGAGGCTGAAACCACAGTGAGGCATATAAAAAAGGGTGTGCACGTCGACATGGCGCTTCCCCAGGTCATTTACGCACAGGATTTTGGAATTGTAATGAAGCAGGATTTCGGCATCGGTCTACAGTTCATAAAGTACAAGCAAAACCACAGTATCAATGGCCGGATCAAACACTTCGATGGGCTTCTGGATATTCAGCAGGGAGTGGAGTCGAAGCACGCAGGCGTATTGGTATTGGGAAACGTTGGACTCATGAACACAGCCAATACCATAGCACACGATGGAGTGGATTTTCGGTCTCTAGCATGTGAGGACAGACAGATACACAAACCGATTTCAGAGACTCCACAATCTTCTGGAAGAAATGGCAGTCCTCCATTTCACGGCAAAACTGGTCAATATCCTGGACGGCCGCGTCCACGATGGACTGCCTCTTCTCCTGCTGCTTTTCTGGAAGCAATGCTCTATTCCATGACGAAACGACTCGCAGGAAGATACTCTGCGCAAAACACTGCAGTGGATAGCTGACGCGGCGACAATTGAACCGTTCCGTTGTTCCATTTCGGAACGACATTACTACGCTTCATCCCGCCCAATCTCCATATACAATCGCTGATTCCTCTTCTTTTTTCCTTGAACAACAACAAATCCTTCTTCCATGAACAAAAGAATGAAATGGAACAAACACCGCAGTGAGAAAAGAACTTCATGAAAAGCAGTCCGGCGACAAAAGCAACCACGATGCAGAAAAGGAGCTGGAACAGCGTGATCCCGGAGTAAAGCGACTGGATCTCCCCCCTCACCTTCGCAACGCGCGCCTCCTTATTCTCTTCGGCAGATGCGATGTCCGACTTGAACACCTCCAACTGCTTCTTCACCGCCGCATACTTCTTCTCCAGATTCTCCAGCAATTCCTTGCCCTTGTTGTTCGAGAGCGTCAGCTTCTTCAGCTGGTCCTGCATCGCGTAGTACGCCGCCTTCTATGCGTTAACAGTGACGATGAAGGAAACGGAGAAGGAATTGCCATCTTCAGATTCATCAATGGGAGTCTATTCATCACTTCCATGCATTGGCGGAACAAGAGTCGACGACGACGGCATCGCGGTGGGCGATGCGGCAGAATGTGGGATGAAGGATCACCCTGAAATGAACAATGGATATAGACAAGGTAGACTGGCAGGATGCTCTGCTTGATCTTTCCCTTCTCCGACATGTTCCACTGCATGTGAAAGGAGGAGGAGGCTTCTACGCGCTTGTTGACGATGTCCAGGAAATCCCTCTCGGAGACGGTCCGGAGTTTGTCGTAGAAGATCGCCGAGATCTCGAGGGTGTTGAACTGCAGTTTGAATCTGCGCATCACGGACACTCTCCAATCAAACCCTTTAGCGTCCTTGTTCATCGTGCTCCTTTCAATGATCAGAGCATCCACGTTTGCAGGCTTGATTGTGACTAGCACTCAGTCTTTTGGAAAACGGATACCCGACAACTCTCGCACCTCTCCGGGAGCAATGTAGAACACAGAGGGACTGACTCCGATGTGCTTCCCGGCGTTGGACTTGATCTTCACGACTTGCTAGGATGAACCCCTTCCCGCCACTCCAAACGTATTCTGACGATGTGTTCGTGACCTGGATCTTCTCCGAAGAAGCCAACCCCGACGACACTATTCATCACTCCAGAAAGCCGCAGGAACGCTTCAGCTCGAGATAATCGTGCGACGACAGCTCCAACGGTATTTTATCAACCGTACTCATTCTGCGAATGGATTTGTGCGTAAGAATCCGCCTCCTCAATTATTGCTTTCAATCCACAGGATAAATATAGAAATGCTACAAACAGGAAAAAGAAATATACATGTTCAATTACTGAAGTCTGGGATCGTCCTCCTTAGCGTGCTTGCACCAATACTGGCTAGGAATGTGGCGCACGGGGGGAATGGGTCTTCTCTACGCACATGAGCAAAGAGCGAAGGAGAGCCTACCTCCATGTTGGCAGAAGCGATAAAGACGGGGATGCTCAGGGCCACCATCACGACGGCAGCAATCCGCGTATTGCGGCGCCAGTTGGCATTCTGGCCCCACCATCCACCAGCAGGGGACCACACGTACTTGGGATAACGGAAAGGCTACGCTGTCACCGAATCGCATGAATCCATACAGTACCACCACTCATAGCTTGATAAAAGTGCAAAAAGAAAGGTGGAATCAGAAAGGGCGTTTCACTGATGCGAACAGACAGTCTTTTCCTGTCCTTCTTGCTGGTTTGACGCACTTTGGCCCTTCTCCATTCACAGGGAGTCTTCTGGAAGGGATAGGGAAGAACAGATGGGAATGCGATGGAAGGGTTGTTTTACCACCCAGCAATTGGCGTTACTAGCATTTTACACTTTCCAATCATACTCTACTATTTAAGACAAACACTCTCCAACGAATGGATACAAAAACACACGAATAGAGGCTGTGCCACCTCTCCACTACCCCTCTGCAAAATAGAAGCAACCATTGAAGAATCCATCATCACAAACAATTCCACTCACTTGACGGCTTGTTCATCCCCGTGCAGACATGAGTGACTCCTACGATCTCCCATCCAGCTTTGGCGCTCGCTCCGCCTCCACACGTCCACTGTGCCGAAGAGCGTCGTGATGTGTAGGAATTGCAACCAGGCCCGATCTGCAGCAGTTGCACTCCATGAAGGAGAAGAAGAACGAGCACGCAAAGAGAATGGAAGTGCACAACTCCTGGCGCTTCAAACTCATGGTACGTTATATCCATGCAATAATAAAGGGAATAGGAGATTTGCGCAGAGAATATGATTTCCTACGAGAGTTTCGGCAAGAGCGTGCTTGAAGTCGTCTCGGGCAACTATTTTCACAAGCGGTGGATGGAAGTAAGCTACAAATTTCAAATGTAATGGGCAGCTGAAGCGGTATCTGGAAGAAAGCGAAGAGGAGGAGCTGGACAATGTGCACGAAGAATCGAGTTTGCGCGTGGGTGTTGCGTGACGCCGTAGATATTATAAAGGTGTCCAAGGAGGACTACATTCAGCAACAAATCCTGGAGCTAAAGGCAATTCAATCCACCGGAAATCATGCGTAGCAGAAAATGGACCTGATCCAGGCGCAGCTGGCGCAGAAGGAGAAGGAGGAGAAGCTGCGGCAAGCCCTGCACCAGAGCGGCATCCAGTCGCCGACAGACCTTCCGCCCAACTACAGACGCGCGTCCCTCGCGCCGGCAATGCTGGACGAGGCCGATGACGATGATCTGCTTCCGAGGAAGGAGAAATACAGCGGCATTCTGGAGAACGATTGTCGTGTTTGTGACAAACACACGGACTAAGGGAAGTGGGCAATCATGTTTGCGAGCGAATCCTCACAATTGTGGTCGGGGTACAGCTCCACCCAACGCTGCTGAGCATCCTGGCCCTTCAGGTACCCGTCGTCCGTGATGCCCTTCAGCGTGATGGAACAGGCATTGCCATCCGTTCCCGTCACCTCGATGACCGAGTTGGCGTGGGCCCAGTAGCGCAGATAGAGAGAAGACACGACCTCGAACCCGAACTGAGAGAAGGAGCGGAGGAGAGAGGCGAATTCCAGGAGGAACCGGGAGAGGATGTACGACCGGGATATAAGTTTGTTGCACTTCGCCAGCTCCTTGAGACAGCAGGCGCCCACGTTGTTCACGTGCAGACCAATGCCGATCACCGCGTAGGATTCCTCGTAGCTCTCGTGGCTCTCGTTGATAATTCCGCAAATCTTCTCATCACCGTCCGTTACGACGTCGTAGGGCCAGCGAATGCGGAATTGGAGCGACTAGCCTGAATTCCTTTGCTCAAACCCTACATGAAACTCAGGGATGGATTCGAGAGCAAGAACGACGGCCAGGGCACTCAGATGGGGAGCCATCTCGACAAGGCTGTATTTGCACTGCTTCGTTGGAATCTTCACGGAAAACATGAGACAGCCTAGGGGATATTCCCACTTGCGATTGGAGCGGCCTACGGCTCAGATGCGCTCCAAAGCGGCACCTCTCCCACTCGTCTGCTCATCCGCGATGCAGACAGCGTAGGACAGCGGGCCGTCAAAGTCCAGGAGCCAGCGCTGGGTCGTGTCGATTGTAGGAAAGAAGACGATGTTGAAGGGGAAGAGCAGGTCCCGCAGCGTGTAGAGGACGGACAGGTCAAACACGTCCTTCTCCCCCTGGAGGAAGAGGGACAGCGGAGTCTACCACAGTGAGCACAGCATGCATATTCTTACTTTGGCTTTCTTCTCCTCTTCATTGGAATAATTTACGAGGCGATAGTGGGCTTCCTCTTGGAAATCAGTACCAAGGGGAAGAACTCACCGTTGCCCTTTATGAGATAGCGCATGTCGAAGTACTGAGTCAGCTCCTTCGCTTGCTCCTCCCGCCGGAAGATCTAGGCACATCACTCTGAAAAGGGAGCCGAACATAGGAGAGCGTGTACTCAGTCCCTGAGACGCTCATGTGGACGAAGAAACAAGTCGAAACAAAGAGCTCTTTTAACTACTCCCCGTAATGCCACATAAAACGCGGATGACGTCCTCGGTCGCCGTCTTCAGCAGTCCGTCCTGCGGTGAAGGAAGGGCCTTCGTGCACACAAGGATATAGCCACGCCGGCCTCGTTCCCGAACCGATTCTGGAAGGCGATCGCCATCTTCTTCACCTTCTCCAACCTACGCGGAACCCGCTCCCCTCTCCCCTACTCTGCAACGAGCGTCTCCGCGGCCGCCGAGGCGTCGCCGGTGGGGTCATGGTGCTCGGAGGCGATGGACTGGGTGTCGTGGGGACGGTGTGGCGGCGCGGGCAGGTGGCGCGGGTGTCTGAGCGTGAACGAGGAGGAAAAGACATACGAGAGGGCCGGCCGGCGCGTGGCGGCGGTGTTGCTGGCGAAGAGGGCGGCGCAGTACTTGAGGATGCTGGCGAAGTTCTCGGTGTTCTTGCCCTCCTTCACGCCCTCCGCCGCCTTGAGCCGCTTCTGCTCGCGCGAGGTCACCGCCGCGGGCGCCAGTGGCCTCACCTTGTAGGCGGCGGGCGTGGCGGGCGTGGCGTCGGAGTAGGGCGGGAGGCAGCCGAGCAGCGTGACGGCGGCGTGCGAGAGGAAGGGGCGGAGGTAGAGGATAAGCTTGTGGTCGCGGAAGGGCGGGCGCACGCGCGGCGTGAGCACGTGGGAGAGCGTCTAGGGGAGAGGTGTGCTGTGAGGGTACCATGAGCGCGCTGGTCATGTCCTGGTTCTTGCGGAACTGCAGCTGCGCGCCGCCGCGGTACTGCGAGACCATGCAGGGCGTGCTGCGGTCGCAGGGCGGCAGCAGGATGAGCGTCAGCCGCGTGGCGTACTGCGTCTGTGGCGTGATCAGCTGGAACAGCAGCACGCACGCCGCGTTGGTGGGCAGCGGCGCGGGCGGCGCCTGCTGCAGCGCGGCGAGCACGTTGGCGACGTCCTGTTGTGCGCGCAGCTCGAAGCACTTCATGCCCTTCATGAAGAGGATGGAGCCACTATCGATCACCGCGTGGCGCTCGCGGCCGTTGAGCAGGTCGAACACCGCGCTGTCCTGGATCATGAACGCCGACGCGCCCACCGACCACCCACGGCTCTGCGCCCGCTCCAGCAGCACGCTCCCGAACCGGCCTCCCAGCGAGTGTAGCGAGCCAAGCGAGTGTAGCAAGCGTAGCGAGCTTTGCGAGTCTTGAGGATCCTCCAGACTGTTTGAATCGTTCAGACCGCTTGGAATGCTCAAAATGTTGGGATCACCCAGACCGTTGGGACTCTCCGCACCCGTGGAGGACTCGAAGAAGAGCGACTGGGCGGGCGAGGCGAGCGAGCCGTAGAGGCAGTAGGTGAGCGAGGCGCCCTGGAAGAGCGCGTCCGCCTGCGCCGCGAAGCTCTCCTGCAGCTGCGCGCGCAGGCCGTCCAGCGAGGCGCCCTCGATGATGCCGTTGAAGCTGAGGCGCTGTGCGGGCGGTGCGCGCGAGGTGCTGCGCGTGGCGGAGGGCAGTGTGATGGAGGTGGCGTCGTGCGCGAGGGTCGGCGGCAGTGGCAGCGTGACCAGGAACACCTGCGCGGGCGTCTAGGCGTGAAGGTAAGTGCATAACAGCACGGTTCGACCCGTGCCGTCCTCGTAGACGCCGCCGCTGATCTCCCTCATGCCCTCGCACGGCACGGCCTCGCTGATCACGGGCAGTGCTGTGCTTTGTGGCATATTCATTGAAGTATTCATTGGCACACTCATTGGAGTATTCATTGACTCAGCACGCATAACGCTGACAGTACTGCGCGGACGGTAGGACGGCACAGCCTCCTTCTTTGGGAGGGCGGAGGACAGCGTGGTGGAGCTGGGATCATGCGAGCGAGAGAACGGCGCTGGGTGGAGCGACCGCGTCACATCCACCGTGTGACGGCTACGAATGAGAGTGATAAGGAAGACGCACTAGCCGCGGGTGGGGGCGAGAGGACTCATGGCCTCGATCGACTCGAAGGGCAGCTCGTCCGTCTGTAGATGGGAACGATTCTGAATCCCAGAAACGTCTGAGAGCATATGGGAACGATTCTGAATCTCGGTAACGTCTGAGAGCAGATCCGTGGGCAGCACGGGATTGGGAGCATCTTCCTGGGTGAATGAATAGCGCAAGGAGCTGTCGTGGGAATAACGGGAAGAATCGATACTCTCCCGGTCTCCCCCGGAACCCGTCTGGCTATCACCCAAGGGATGCAAGATAGACATGCGAATATCCCGTCCGCGCTGAGACTCCATAATGCTCTCGCGACTATTGGGTGAAATTTCAAAGCAACGCCCACATTTGCTCAATGGGCACGTTATCGTGGTTTTCTATCTACGGATCACACCCGCATTCAAAATGAGAACGGCGTCGCACGCGGTTGTATACACTTCCGCCAATGCAGCATACTCCGCCTTATTGATGATGCCGTCTACATGAAACCAATGCCCAGACTCTTACACGACAGCACAACGTCCTCTTCTTTTGAAAAGCAGTCGGCGATGGTGTTGATGCCAACGGCGCGAAAGGAGGCAGCTTTGAACCCCAATTCTACAGAGTAACGAGTCGGTTGAACGCGAACCTAAACAATCGAGGAGAAACTCCAGCGGCTTATTCGCCAGTTCCGTTTCCTTCTCTCGTAAAGGCTCCTCGAGTTCTTCATCAAGGCTAATCCTTGAGTTCATCATGGTGGAAAACTGGCGGTGCCGAAATGGCGTATGTGAAGTGATCATAACCTGCTGATCGTGCTCATGAACTCACATCTCAAGAAGAGTCACGCATCCAACCCATCAACCCTCCTTTTGCTCCTCCTTGTGCCCATCCTTTCTACATCTCAAATACAATCGATAGACACTGCATAAGAAAGACCTCTCCCAAAAGCAATCACTACCGCGGGAATGAGGATGAAAGCGTGATACTTGATATCTCCTCAAATCCAAAATGATAGCGTCCTCATTTGTATTGCTCACTCTCTTCTCGCTGTGCGTGTGCGACGAGCGGGATCAGAAAGTAATCGGCATATAACCTGTGGATAATCGCGTAGTACATGGATGGAGACAAGTTTTACGCGTGGACAAACCGGGTAGAGGATGAAATGGCGAAACAATTGCTTAGATTGGTCCCTACCACAATCCTCACGAAACGTATGACTACTTCTCCCTTCCGTTTTGCAGACCCTCTCTGCCCGATGACCTAAAATCAAAGGTACGGTTTTCCCGGCATCCTCCTTATTCTCCTAGAAGGGAGGCATTTCGGAAGTGCTCGAGGGCACCAGTCTCCAGAACTCTGGAATTGAATTTGCGTTCAAGAGAAACGTGGAGAATGCGGAGCTCTGCGAAATGTGGCGACAGTCTTCCCTTTTGACGCGTAGGGAGTTGAAGCCGGAGGACGCCCTGAAATTGCAGAAGGCCATCTTCAATCACTACTGGTACCAGGTGTTCTTTCCTGCCGTCCCTAATCAGTTAGCTGGAGATTGATGGCCTCCCCATCTGGGCGAAGGTCGGCGATCTGGACATGACCTCGGAGGAGATTGAGGAGATGGAGAAGAAGGGCGTGGGCTGCAATGATAAGCAATGACGCGCTAGAGCCACCACGACGTCATCCCCGGAAAGGCGCGCATCTACACGCACCGCCACTTCACGATCGGCTACAACAAGAACCGCATCGTGAGCGTGAACATGACCTCGTCGAACCCGGTGGTGGTCGCGGCGGACACGTGCCCTCTACCATAAGGCGTGACCCGTAGCCCGATCGCGCTGACGACGTCGGTGCGGTTCACGGAGTCGCAGGTGCCGTTCGAGCGCCGGTTCGACCGGTACCTGGAGTACAACTTCTTCGAGTCGCAGATCCACTGGTTCAGCATCTTCAACTCCTTCATGATCGTGGTATTCCTGGCGGGCCTCGTGGCGCTGATCATGATGCGCACGCTCTCCATGGACTACATCAAGTACGCGCAGGACTACGACGAGGGCGCGCTCGAGATGACGGTGCGCGAGGACTCCGGCTGGAAGCGCGTGCACGGCGATGTGTTCCGCCCCTGCGAGCACCTCACGTGGTACGCCGTGCTGATGGGCAACGGCGCGCACCTCGCCTTCACCATCGTCGTCTGCCTGCTCGCCATCCTGCTCGCCTCCAGCTACGTGGGCCGTGAGGCCGCGGCGCGCGCCTGACGCGTAGACGACCGCGTGCTGACGCTGATGCTCTCCACGTACGTCCTCGGCTTCGTGGTCAATGGCTTCGTCTCGGGCTCCGTCTACAAGCAGGCCTTCTTCCCGCGCTCCTCGCCCGCCTGGCAGCGCGCCATGCTGCTCAGCTGTGTGCTCCTCCCGGGTAGGCGTCTGCGCGCGCCTCCACCGTAGCGACCGTGCTGGCCGGGTACCTGCTGCTCTGCTCCGTCAGCATCCTCTATGGCACGCTCGCCGCCTTCCCGCTGCGCAACGTCTGCGTGCTCTGCCTGCTCTGCACCTTCGTCTGCCTCCCGCTGCACACGCTCGGCACCATCCTCGGCCGCTCGCTGCGCGGCAACCCCTGCAACCCCTGCCGCGTGGCCAGCCTGCCCTCGCCCATCGCGCCGGCGCCCTTCTACGCGCAGCCGTGGTTCATCGTGCTGGTGAGCGGGCTGCTGCCCTTCGGCGCGGTGTTCATCGAGATCTTCTTCATCTTCGCCTCCATCTGGAGCTACAAGTACTACTACGTCTACGGCTTCCTCGCCTCCGTCCTCGGTGGGCGCGCGCCGCGGCCCTGACGCCTAGTGATCCTCGTCATCATCCTCGTGTGCGTGAGCATCGTCGGCACCTACGTGCTGCTCAACTCCGAGAACTACCACTGGCGGTGGGTGAGCATGCTCAGCGGCTGCAGCATCGGCCTCTATATTTGTATCTACTGCGTGTACTTCTACTTCTTCAAGACCGAGATGACCGGCGTCGTGCAGGCAGTCTACTTCTTCGCCGAGTCCGTACGCTTTTGTTGTCGGGTTGAGCCGTAGTTGCTACTCGTCGGTGCCATTTCTCTCTTCTGTGGATATGTGTCCTCCCTGGCCTCGGAGCTCTTCGTGAAGCGTATTTTCAAAAACATCAAGGTGGATTCTCCTCTTTGTTGCAAACCCGTGTTGAATCGATTGACTTCGCTTATAAAGGGGCGGGAAAGCGCTCAGCACTGCTAAGCACGGATGCCCGAGTGGTCCAAGGGGTTACGTTAAGGCCGTAATGTGTTCGCACTCGAGGGTTCGAGTCCCTCTTCGTGCATTTTTCTTTTTCGCCTCCCAACTGCCAAAAGGCAACACCGCGTTGCGCGTGCGTAGAGGGTTTTTCGATTGACGACGGAAGAAACAAGGAACAAATGAGCTCGAGTCGAAAGATACGAAGTGGGGACTGCACACAGCATATCACGCCCTAGCTGAAATCGATAACACATTCAAGAAGATCAAGGAGGGCTTCGAGGAATTCGATGCGCTCTGGAACTGCGTAGGCTCATACGGAAGTGCACTGACGACTAGGTGTACAGTGCCGATACCCAAGCCAAGAAGGAGCGCTACGAGGCGGATTTGAAACGCCAGCTGAATAAGCTGCAGAAACTGCGCGACAGTTTGAAGACGTGGGAGAAGAGCTCCGATAGTGCGATTACCGTGCCGTTTGGACGTGTGCCCTGAGAAGTAGCAGTACAGGACACAGATTGCGGATTACCGCTCACAGATCGAGGACAAAATGAAGGAGTTCAAGAAGTGCGAGAAGGAAACAAAGACCAAGGCATACTCGAAGGAGGGTCTCCGTCAGCCCAGCAAGCAGAGTCCCAAGGACGTGATCCTTGCGTGTCTACAGTGATCGCGTAGGAGAAGCGCGATGAGGTGTGCACCACCGTGAAGCGGCTTCTGGCGGAGCTGCACAAGCAGATCGAGGACTGCGAGGTGGAGGAGCGTCGGGAGCGGGCGAAGAAGAAGAACGTGAATCAGTCGCTGGTGTCCACGCTGGAGGAGCACATCGAGAACCACCAGTGGTACATCGAGCGGCTGGAGGTGGTGCTGCGGCAGCTGGACAACGAGATCCTGGACCCGTACGGGTTGGACGACTGTCTGAGCGCCGCGGAGGACTACCTCGCCAGCTACCGCGACAAGGACTACTTCTTCGACAGCAGCGTCTTCGACGAGCTCGGGCTCGACGACTCCCGCGTCACCACGCCCGTGGAGCCGGACTCTCCCGTACGTGGTGCTCCTGCCGCGTCCAAGCCTGTCACTTCCACTACCTCCTCCAAGTCCATTACATCTGTCACTTCCACTACTTCCTCCAAGTCCGTTACACCTGTCACTTCCACTACTTCCTCCAAGTCCGTTACACCTGTTACACCCACAGTCAAACCCATCACTCCCACAATCAAACCCCTCACTCCCGCTACACCCACAACCGCTGGATCACCCGGAATGTCAACCCAGAACGACGCGCTGCGCTCGCCTGCAGTCAAGGTGATCCCGCCCATCCCCGCGGTGCTGGCCGCGCCCAAGCCCAGTAGGCCCAGCACATCACCATTACGTATAGAGCCGGTGCCCATCACGCCCGCGCCCATCAAC
>ERZ827156.2026-NODE-2026-length-22004-cov-4.409312_pt1 | contig 22004 bp, 29 predicted proteins | sample MGYA00519919_ERZ827156 | MGnify/ENA primary metagenome ERZ827156 (study PRJEB31778, sample SAMEA3449269) | human gut metagenome | biome: human gut; feature: human-associated habitat; material: faeces | place: United Kingdom | collected 2010/2012 ...
CGGAGAAGGTGTGCCTGAAGAGAATCCCCGCTCAGCCCCGCCCCGCTCACTTCGTCGCTCCTGCTAAGCCCGTCAAGACCGTGTACGTGCTTCCTTACGAGATTTTGGCGTAAACTGTTGTAGTTCTAGTAAGATGCACTTCCTCTCTTTGTTGCAACAAACAGGAATCACATCTTGGGCTTGGTAGAGTTGAGATAGATTATGATTACGCTGATGTTGTCATGCGAGCCGAGCTTCTTCGCCTTCTTTAGCAACTCTGTCGCTTACCCCCTCTCACGACGCCTACCCTGGCAGCACAGATCGAGGTTGTTGTCCTTGAGTAATTGCCGTCGGACGAAGTTCACACATGCCTGCGGAGGGATGACGTCGAACAGACCATCGCTGGCCGTGATGATAAACTCATCCTACACATCACTCGCGCCCTTCACTTCCACATCTCGCATGCGGTGCTCCTTGCAGATATCCGGCACGGATGTGATCAAATCGCCCTATTCCTTACCATCCATTCCGTTCCCAACATTGAAGTGCGCATTCCAATAGTAGTCCTTCATCGTCTTGTATTCGATGTCTCCCAGCGATCGCGTCACGCGCATCACGCCCATCACTCGTCCGTTCGTGATCTGCCTACGCCTCACATCGCACCCTCACCACCACCCTCCCATCTCCAGCACACGCTTCACCTCTGTCTCGTTGTTGGTGTTGTGGCAAACAGACAACTCCACGCACGCCCCGTTCCGACATAGCACCGACCGCGAGTCGCCGCAGTTCACGCAGTAGATCGTCTTCTCGTACTTGGTGCTACACTCAACCCTCTCTCCCGCCCGCACTTGATCAGAATCACGTTGTTCGACGTGCACCCGCTGTAGAAGCTGTTCTGCTTCGCCACCTCCAGGAACGACTCGTCCAGCTCCGCGTAGGTGTTCACGATCGCCGTCACGATGTCCGTCGCGAAGGTCTTCTGCCCGATCAGCGTGCTGATGAACCGGTTGTTGATGAAGTCCACGCAGTCGTTCCCGCCGTGGCCTACGCTTCACGCCCGCCGCGCTGTGCCACCGTCAAACAAACAGAATACGCTCACGTTCATCCGATTGGCTCGCATCTCGGGCACCACGCCGCGCGTCGACAGCAGCAGCGAAATCCGGTCCTCCATCGTCTCGCGCCCGTTCTGCGCCTCACCGGCTCATCGTACGCCTACCCGGTCGCTGTCGAAGGCACACACCAGGTGCATGTCGGAGCACACCATGTTGCCCGTCACGGAGCCCACCGGCAACACGCCCTTCTCCAACGGCTCGAACTCCTTGGCGATCTCCGCGTCGATCGACACGGGCGACGCCGTCGGCGTGTCCAGGTTGTCGAAGATGTGCCCCGTTTCTTCGATCTCCCCGTAGTCGGACTCTCTGCCTCTCATGCCCCACGCCCACGCCTACTCAGACTCCAGACTCTGCTGCGACGCGCGCACTACGCCTCACGCCACGCCCCCACGCCCACGCTCCCCGTTGACCGGCGAGGAGATGATCTCGTACTTCTTCTGCCCGTCGCTCGTCCCGCTGGCGGAGCTCACCGCGCTCACGCAGCTCGACTGGCTCGCCGTCCGCTCCTTCAGGTTGTCGCTTGCACGTCGCGGATGCTTCGCGCCTCCCGCCGCCTGCCCGCCCGGCGCCACGCATACCTCGCCGCTGCCGGGCGCTCTACGCTTCACGCCCGCGCGCCACGCCTACTTCGCACTCTGCAGCTTCTTCACGTGGTGCGTCCGCACGAGGTCCTCGGGCGCCTGGTCGGAGGACGCCTGGCGCAGCAGTGACGGGTACTGCGAGCCCAGGTGGTTGGAGTCGTAGCCCTCGCTCACCACGCCGCGGCCCACCACCACGCGAGGGGAGCTGGCGAAGCTGCTGGCGGGGGAGTCAGCCTCGGCGTGTCGAAAGGCGGCCGTGAGCGGCGAGGAGGTGGAGAAGCTGCAGCTGGCGGAGCGGTTGGTCGCGTAGCTGGCACGAAGCGAGCTGGTCTCCGATCCCATCTCCGCGTACAGCGAGGTGGTGCGGTGTGTGGGGAACACCGTGTCCATATGGCGCGGCGGCAACGGCGGCAGGTGGGGGTCGGAGGGCGTGCCGTCGTCGTAGCGCAGCCCGCTGCGGGGCAGGGGCGAGGCGGAGCGTGAAAGCGGGAAGGCCGCTCCGTCGCAGCCGGGGAACACGCCCTGCGCGACAACGTCCTCTGAGCGACGGCCCGACGGGAACAGAGTCTGTGACGTTCGGAGTGGCGATGGAGCAGTTTGGAAGGGTGTTTGATTGCCTTTGATGGGTGCCTGATTGCCTTTGAGAGGCGACTGATTGCCTTTGAGAGGCGACTGAGCAAGATCTCGAGGACTGTGTGGAGAGTGGGTGGGCGTGCTGGGCTCGCGGCTGAGCGCCAGCATGGCAAAATCTCTGTCGCTGGCGTCGGGGTCGAGCGAGGGCAGGTCGACGGTGCTGCTGCTGTAGGGCCCGGAGAGCGAGGCGGCGCGGCGCGCGCGGCTCTCGAGGATGTGTTGGAGGCGCTGCGACGTGGTGAGCGTGCCCTGCGGCTCCAGCGAGCGCAGCGTGCGCGACAGGGAGGAGGAGGCCTGAATGGGGCTGAGCGACGCGTCGGCGGCGGGCTTGCCGACTAGGCGTGAGAAGCGCGAGAGAAGCGGACGGCCGGTGATGGGATAGAAGCCGTCCATGGTGACCCACTCGTGGTTGATGACTTCGTTGAGCGTGATGCGCGTGAGCGGGTTCTTGTCTCTGTGGTCACTCCCTCCAGTTGCCCTCACAGCATGCGCTTCAGCAGGTCCTTCAGCGCGTACTCGTACCGGATGCACTTGTGCTCGTAGTCCGGCTCCGTCAGCAGCACGTTCTCGCTCAGCTTCTTCATGTTCTCGCCCACGAACGGCGGCGTGCCCGTCACCATGGTGTACCTTCTCATCACCACACCCCACAGCACACACAGCAACACGCCCAGACTCCAGATGTCGCGACTCATTCCGAAGTTGAACGCGGAGGACACGAAGAAGGGTGAGGCGCGCTTCCCCAGGCACTTCTTCAGCGTGGCCTTGGACGTGGCGATAATGGCCGTGTTATACACCTCGGGAGGCATGCTCATTGGCGTACCGTAGATAGACGACTCGCTACGCCTCACGCACCCCCCACACCCCCACCTTTTCAAGGAGTCGTACGACACGCCGAAGTCGATGATGCGCACGCGGTTCTCGTTGCGCTCGATGATCTCCACCTTCTTCTGCCGGAACAGGTGGTCCGTCGTCTTTTCCCTGCCTCTCACACCCTCACACCACACCTACAGAATCTCGTACCGCTTCGGACTCAGACAGTCACTCACGGAGCGGCTCTCGCCGTCCGACACGTTCCCGCTCATCACGGACGTCTTCGGCGACCACGGCGACTCGCACAGCAGACTCTCCTTGTCGATCGACGGCGGAGTCGTGACTTCCGACAACACACCGCCCGAGTCCACGGACTCGTCGAACCGCGGGAAATCCGCCTCGCCGGGGAGGTCCTCCCAACTGTTCTCCACCATCACGTTGCTGACTTTCAGGTCGCCGTGGACGATTCCTTTGGAGTGAAGGTAGTGCACGCCTTTCAGAATACCGCGAAAAATCTGGACTGCTTTTGTCATCTTGATCGGGGGTTGCGACGTGCTGTATGTGAGACGGAGGAAAAGAAAAGAACGCGGATTCCTGCATGATGATCTGTCCGCGAATCAGCTCCTCCACCAGAATGAAATCGTTCATCTTGTTGTCCACAATGACTTCGAACAGCTGGACCACGTTCGGCGCGCCCAAGTCCTTCAGAATGTTCGCCTCGGTGCGCAGAGACTATACCTCAGCGAAAACAACAATCGGGACGTCGATGGCGTTATTGCCCCAAAACCGGTACAGCTTGCTGTTGGGCTTCACCGACTTCATGTGCTTGTTGATGGACTTGAGCGCGTAGTACTGGTGGTCCTTCTCCGTGAAGCACGAGTAGATCTCCCAATCACATCGCCACTCCTCACCCACTCGGCTGTTCACACCCGCGTAGATCTCCTTCAGCAGCGTGTACTGGTTGATGTGCAGGCTGTAGTTGCTGTTGCTGATTTCCAGCTAATCGTCACGTCTCCGCTCCGCTCTCACATCCATCGTGAACGGGACCGGGAGTCTGCGAGGTGCTCGTTCGTGGATGGCGCTAAGGTCGGGAAGCGTGTCCGCGGAATTGTCCTGCAGACTGCTGTTGATCCACATCATCTGCTTCCAGTTGCGCGAGCAGAGCGAACGGCGCAGGTACTATAGGGAATGACGAACCGGAAACCACACCATCTCGTAGTTCTTGTTCTCATCGATGATCGTCCGCACCACCACGCCGTCCAGCCGCAGAGCGGTGACCTATTCGTTGGAGAGAGAAATGGGAGGTACATCGTCGCAGCTCACGCAGTAATACTCGTATCGGTTCTTGTTGAAGATATCCGTCTCGCCAATAATAGATCCCGTGTACCTGCAGGTGACACAGTGCAAGGAACGCAACATTTTCTGGAGGGAGTTGGAATTGCCACGAACGTCGCTCTGGATCAGTTCGACGGTTCCTTCAACGATGAAGTACAAATAGCGGGGCAGCTCGCCCTGGGAGAAGAGAATGGAGTCCTTTGGATAGGTGATCTCCTCCAAGTTGTTGATGATGTACTTTCGCTCTTCTTCCGTGAATATTGCTCCAAACAGGTGCGTTTGCTTTAGTACGGAAAAGAACGGGAGACTGGAGTACTTCTCGTACTCGCTCTACTTGGAACACTTCCATATGAGTGCTACGTCGAGTACATGAGGCGACAACGGAGCGGACGACAGAGGCGACGTTTCGGAGTCTAGATCGAGCGCATTCAAATTATCCAAGTCAATCTATGCATGACACGTTATGGATACGCAAACAGGAACGATTTCTTCCGACAACTCCCCATTGTCGCTCACACTCGATGAGGACGAGGATGGGTAGGGCTGGAATGTGATGGAGGACGGATCGAACGAGTCGAGGAGTGGGGATTCCGTTCGAATCTCCGCGTTGTCGAAGGAATTCTCTCTGGGGAGCGGTTCCGGTGTGCGGCTGTAGGGTTTATCCTCCTTCGCTTCTCGTATCAAAGACGGCAGCCACTCATGGTGCGACATTCCCGAGAAATAAAGCAAAGGAGAGGGATCGGGTTTTGATCATGACTCGAATCCATCGTGTTGCTAATCAAAGGAACAGTTATGCGGGCTTTCTTTGGTCTTCACACTTTCCTTCCGTTTCCTTTCGTCCCTCTTTAGATAGTGACTACACCGAACATGAGTTTTTCCGACTCCATCGCTAAGGCCACGGACTTCATCACCAAGCACAACACCGAGGAGGCTGTGAAACTGCTCAAAGCCCTCGCGGATTCCTCGTAATGCAGAATTGCCATTCTTATCTGTAGGGAAGAGATGGATGAAAACACCATCGACAAGACTCACGATTTGGTGGAGCGGCTGAACACAGCGTTCGATGACGAAGATGTTCTTTCTGAGAATGAGTGCTTCCGGAAAGAGGGTCCCGTTCTTCCTCTGCTGAAGAAGATTGTGGAGTACTACGAGAAGGACGACAACAAGAAGAAGGAGGTCGTGTCACTGTACAACGATATTGCCACTTTTGCGGAGATGGTGGCTGATTTCGATACTGGCTCGCAGTATGCGAAGAAATGCGTGAAGCTGAGCGAGTCCATTCAGGATCCCATGCTCATTTCGGACGCGTACTACTCCTGCTCCAACTGCCTTCTCTCTGCCGCGCTGTCGATTGCCGCCACTGCCCTCGACCTGATCTACTCGAGCGACGAGAAGGAGCACGAGGTGGACATTCCGGACGAGCTGAAGGAGAAATGCGAGGCGTACACTGCGGAGGCCGTGGACTACTTCCACCAGACGTACATTCTGAACCTGAAGCTCGCCATCGAGGCCGCCGCCAAGCTGAAGCTGGTGGATGGCGATTTGGTGAACAAGCTGGACGACGAGAATATTACGGCGACAGTCGAAACCCTGACGAAGGCTCTGGACGAGACGAACACGGAGAGCGAGGAGTACACTCCCATTCTGGATTACCTGATGACGGCGACGGATATGAACAAGAAGGTTGTTTTTGCCATCTCCATTTGATTCGTAGTGCGCTGAGTACGACGGCATTTCCTTTGAGGAGATGATCGACACGGTGAACGCCACCATGAATGGCGACGATTGCTGCTGCGACGGCTGCGATAGCTGCGAAGGAGACTCCCACGAGGAGGAGGAAGAGGAGGAGGAAGAGGAGGAGAGAGAGATTGAGCATGCGGACGTGAGCAGCAAGAGAGCGAAGAAGGAGTAAGCATTTAGAACAAACAGCCATTACATTCTACAGAACTGTTTGTTGGGTACGTCGACACAAATGGGCATGCTGAGGCAGTTCCCCTTCCGCGCGATGTAGTAAACAATCTCCGCGCTCTCGATGTCGACCTACGTTCAAGCGGGAGAATGCCGCGTACATCCAAGATGAAAAACTGATGCGACTCCACGGCGATCACGGATCCCTCGTACAGCAACTCCATCGTCGGTTCCTTTTTGTCCAGGATGGAACTTCTCGAAACCTGATAGATTTCAGCGACAGCAGTCACATTTCCCTCAATTCGCATCTATGCTTCAGCGAGCCCCGCTTCGAGTACACGATGGAGTTTCTTGTCCACGTCTTGGATCTGCATGGTTAGCAGAAACGCAGCGCACTCCATCACCTCTTCCCTGGTCATGATCACGTGGTTCTGGTTGACCAAGCTCTCTTCTGCCACGATGTGAACGACCTGTGAGTCCCTCAGCATCAACACGTCGTTTATAGTCAGAGAGAAGGAGTACATGTAATCATCTCGGAATTGTCGCGACGCGACGGACTGTCTCTGCGAAATGGCCACCGGAACGTCCGGCGAGAAGGAATAGTACACCTCACAGAACGGCTGGTGGGATTCGGACACCTTCTCCGGAAATCCAAAAACACCCTGGAAATGGAGCGCGTACAGCTCCACCGCCTCCTCCTCTCCTTTCCGCTCTCCCAGCGCGGTGACCAGCGGCGCCGAGAGAGCGACAGGGTGTCTGTCGCCCGCGAGCGGCGGACTGAACACAAACCGGAAGAGGTTGGAGAGACAGAGCGGCTCGGGAGTGTGGAGCAGGACCCAGAAGAGAAGGCTGCCCGTGTGGGCGGTTTGGGTCTGTGCGTGAGTGGGAGGACGTGTGGCCACCTCGATGAAGAAGCTGTCCTCGGAGGAGACAGTGAAGTTCTGGCCCTGCTGGAGGACCTGGGCGACGGAGGGCCGGTTGCCGTGGTTGCTGTGCGGCTCGATGAGGAGAGAGAGAGTGAGCGGGTAGGAGGGAGAGTGAACGATGAGAGACAGAGAGAGGGCGCCGGGTTGTGGCGAGGCGGTGCTGAGGAGCTCCACGGAGGCGGGGAGAACGCATGCTGGGGGTGAGAGGAGGAGGAAGAGGGAACAAGGAATGGTGAAGTGGAAAGGGTACACATCGCTGATCTCGCTTCCCTTCTTCATCACCAGCCAGGAGTCATACTCACCGCTGTTGGAGAGCGAACCAATGAAGAAACGCGCCTTGTCGGCAAACGAACCTGCGTAGAAGCCGAGATTGACAACCTCGGCAGAGGAGTGAGACACGCTGGCACCCCTCTTCTCCACCAGGAAGAACAACTCGGATGGCTCCGACAAATCGCAGGAGAGAAGACAGCTGTCATTCTCAAAGAGCAAATGCGGAGACCACAGATGAAGTGGACTGGAGAATCCCGCTTGCGAAACTGGAATCTGTATAATGGGAGAACGACAACGCGTCAGACTGCTCTCCGCAACGAAGAAGAGCCCGAAGACGCCCTGGTCACGGATGCTCACAGAGAAGGAACCACTTTCACCAACAAGAGTGGATTTCCCCTCGCGCTTAATGCGTTCCTCATTCACGCTGCCTTCCGAGTATGTTTTCAAATAATACACGACTGCATCCTCCCCATACACCATTCCACTGATGGAATAGAAGGAATTGCTTGCGGTTATGGATGTCACTTCCAGGAACACGGAATGCTCATCACACTCTACAAATGACAACAAGGGGGCAGACACAACGAATCGAAGACTCGGGAGTAGAAGCAATCTGGGTTCGCTGACTCAAGCGGTGCTCCTCCTCGTTTTCGACATACTCATTCTTGCCGAGCGCGTATATGATCAGCGGGATCAGATACACCACAAGGATGTTCACAAACAGATTCATTTTGGACGGGGCTCATACTCACTACATCGTTCTGTGCTCATCGAACAAACACGGGAACCTAAAACTATGCAGAAACTTCACACTTCACAATGCTCTTGCCAGGAATGACCACTCTTCCTGCCATTCGGGAAAACTGCTTTTCAGGATCGTCTGCGCTTGATACCAGGAGAGAACACGCACTCACATGGAAGTACTCGGTTGTATTGTACAGGATCACGTCCGCTGAGCAGTCAATAGACTACGCATCAAAATAGTGCAGATAGCTGCACAGCGAGACTGCCGATGAACACTCTGCCATCCGTGTTCTCGATTCGCATCTTCTTCTGGAAGTAGCCGCGAACGGTCTTGCAGTTCTCTCCTCCCTCAGTCAGATACGAGTACTCTGGCTGTTGAGTCTCTGGAGCGGTGCTCATGTCTATAGGGTAGTCCCGCTGAATGCAAGCAACGGTGATTGTCTGCAAGGTCTCTGAAAGAGAAAGTGATGCTGTTTTGAGGGATTCAGTTGGAACCGTTATGCTGCAGGTCTCTCTGTGGTTGTCAAAGCATGACGGTGTGATTGCTCAAGTCCCGTTTCTTGTGGTGGGATCCTTGAATTGAAGTGGAACGTGTGATGAAGAGAAGAGGATTTGGATGTTACACTGATTGCATGAAAATTCATGTTCATAGTCATTATTCTCTGTTCGTTCGGTTTTCCATTGGCTTTTCATTTCAGACAATACTGCCTATTCAATGAGCGTGCAATTTCACAGTCGAATTCATTATGTAGCAGACGAATGGAGTGGAGACGACTGTCCAATCTGAATCTCCAATATCGAATACAGAAGTGACGCAAAGTGATATTGAATACTCATGTTTATCGTTAGCAGAGCCTACTGTAATGGCGAGCCCAATCGCTCAACCGAATGACTGTTTGCCTCCTGCAGCGGTCGAAAATGCAAATGAGGGAGCATCTGGGGTGGAAGAGGAAGAGGTCCTCTTTGTTCGTAAAGCGAGTACTACAGAGAAACCGATGGCACAAGATGATAAGGAGAATGCACAGAGTGCTGCTGCTGAGTCTCGGACTCCCATTGCCTCACCAACCGTATCGAAAGAGGAAGCGGGAGTGGAAGAGAGCGGAAAGCGTGAGGCCATGCTGCAGCTGATCCATGAGAAGCTGAGAATCCTGCTTGAGAAGCAGGCGCATATAAACTCTATTCAAACGGAAATAGCGAACTTGGACAGTCCCGCCGCGAAGGACGTATCTGTATTGCGTGATCGAATGGACAAGTGCATGAAGTGGGGACTTCTGTAGTGAATAATCGGTAGAGAGCGTGAGGGAATCGAGAAGACATACAACGCTGCCGCTGAAGCGCTTGCCAGTGTGAATGATGTGTTGAAGCAGTTGGAGGAGCAGCGACAGCAGCTGGAGGAAAGAAAGGCCACTGAGTTTTTTGAGTTCGAGAATCGGCAGCTGCAAAAGCTGAAGGCGACCGAGGAAGCAATTCGCGAATTGTTATGTCCTGTTTGTTTCACAAAGAGGTTCCATACAACCAAACTGATCATAAAACAGTAACACATTCTTAGGATTGATTCTCGTTCCCGTTATCCGTGTTATAAGATTGATAGATAGGGCTGGGATTATGGTGAGTCTCTTCAGCCGGAGCATTCACACTACCATTTGGAGAGGGTGGGTTAATGGTAGTCTTTCTTCGCGAGACTTGAACACTTGCTCTTGGAGACGCCGGTCCCTGACTGAATAGAGCCTGCTGTCCCTGTACCTTTACAGGATTACTCTGGGAGAGTTCAACTCCCCTTCTCGAATACACATCTCCATCTGTCGGGGTCTTATGGACCGAAGGCGGGCTATCCATTCCGAACTCCGGCGCGAACACGTTCGGATCGGACATACTCCGTTGGATATCATTGTTCAGGGGGCTGGTAGACGGCTGGGGCATCAACGGTGCGGAGGGGGACGAGCCCAATGCCGCAGGGTACTGTTTCTCCACCTCCTCCACCTTTCTGATCAACTCCTCCACCTGTCTGATCAGATCCTTCATCTTGCCCGGGTTCGTGTAGAACGTCGGCTGCGACAGGCAGAACTGCACGCGCTTCAGCTCCAGCCGATTCTCCTCGCTCACTTGCAACAAGGCCACTTTCTCCTCCAACTGCTTCCGCTCCTCCGCCACACGCTTGTACGTCGCCTCGTCCTCCTTCGTCTTCTCCACCAGCTTTTTCACGTCCAGCTCCACGCCTACTCCTCACACGCACACGCCGCTCTCACGCTCCTTCGCCGCCTCCTCGTTCTCCACCTCCTTGTAGCGGTGGCTCTTCACACACTCCAAATACTCCTCATCGCACGTGACGAAAACACCCCCTTCTTTCGGCTCCGCCGCAAAGATCCTCTCCTCATACGCCCCGCTCGCAAACACGCACTCGCCCTTCAGCCGCGCGTCGAACGCCAGCCCCTTGTCCTCCGCCAGCAGGTAGCTGATCCGCGCGTCGCCCGTGGCGATCTCCTCGTCCATGTTCGCCGTCATTGACACAGCGCCCGTCATCGACACAGCACCCTTCAGCTCCTCCTTCACGATCTCCTGCAGGAAGGTCGCGCGCATGCTGCCTCCCAGCGGCACGATCACGTCCGCCTTCAGACCGTGGCTCTCCAAGAACTATCCATCACGCCTCTCTCACGACCCCACCTTCGCGGCAGCCTTCACGCCCTCGCGGAAGACGCCAGCCATGGTATTGTCGTTGTGGAAGTGGCTGATGAAGTCCTTGTAGTTCAGCGTGACGGCCACGTCCTCGTCGCCGCTCAGCACGTCGTCCAGGTTCACCGACACGTCCTCCACCACTACGCGTCACTTCCGCCACGCGCCCGCACCGCCCGTGCACAGCACCTTCTTCTGCTTGTCCAGTTGGTCCAGCAGCCGGAGGAAGGGCAGGCTCTCCATCTGCTCCAGCGACAGCTCCGCGCACTGCTCCTGCACCATATGCGCCATGAGGTAGGTGAGGCTGCGACCGCCCACACCGTCCGTGATGGAGGAGTAGAGGAACGTGATCTTGTTCCGCTGCAGCTTGAAAACATCGACGGAGAAGAAGCAGTAGCCGCAGTTCGGCACCACCACGATCGACTCACTGTCGGCATTCATTTCGAGGCAGGTGAAGTAGCCGTAGGACAGCGCGAAAGCGATGGGAGCCAGCACAAAAGTGGGCTCCGGGAGGCCGTAGGCCAGGATAGCGGCTTTCAAAAGACGCACATTCGATTTCGAGAGGATGGAGGGAATCTACAGTGAAACGAGAGGCAGAAGCGTACCGAAATCACTGGCTTCATGTCACGCAACGTCTCGCTGTGCTCGTCCATGAAGGAATAGACGCTTGTGTAAAGCTTGTTATCCGCATCGATTGTCCTGTAGAAGAAGTACCACAGAAGGTAGGCGTAGAGAGAATAGAAAGAGAGGGTTAACTCGCCCTTTGAATTCCGAACAGAGATGAGCGTCAATCCGTCTTTACTCTCGTACGTGTTCTTCGTGAACTGACTATTCTTCCGTTCCAGGTTGGGATTCATGAGGGTTAGAGGCAGCAATGCGAGGGACGATATGTTCTTCCGGTCCTACACATGATGGTGTTATGTAATCCCGTGCAAGTTTGGCATGATCTGCGGCATTAATCAAACGGTCTCCCAAAGCAATATTGGTGCTAAAGCATGAATGGAGTGGTGTACCCGTTACACAAATAACCGATTATTGAGATCCGAATACACGATAGTGTAGCTAGATGCCTCATGTGACGATGGATCCAGATTCCACTTAAATCCGACAATATTCTGTGATCCAAGATCAATACCACATATTGAGTGCACCTTGCTGTCCATTTTTACCTGTATCGAGTCGTGGCAAGAAAGGACCTGTTTTTTCGAATCCGCTTTCTTCCCCCTCTGTTCACGCAGTCCTAGCATGCTCTATCTCTGGGTAGCCGGAGAGGCGATCCTCCTCTTCCCCTGATTACATCACTCAGTTTATTGAAAGGAGTGTGGAAGTGTGTATGTATCGCTTATTCCTATCCCGTTCATGCCTTGAATCGGTGTTGTGGAGATCCATGGAATTCAGAACCTCCGTGAAAACGGCCTGGCTTTGTTTCCCTTTCAATACCTTCTTCCTTCTGTAGCGTAAGTCGCAATGCGCTTCCTCATAACCAGACTATGACCGAAATCGAGTCTCTTTTGTACGGAGAAACGGGGAATCATGCATGTGACCGTTTCATCCAGCTGAAAAGATGATCCATTCTTTTCTTGTTTTGCGCATACGATGCAGACTATTCTTGTAACTGGAGGTACTGGCTTGGTAGGTCAGGGTATTCGTCTTGCCTTGGAGAGAACCAAGGATGATGGAAAGCAAGCCAATGAAAACTGGATCTTCCTGAGTTCTAAGGACTGCAACCTGCTGTAGCGTTCACTACTCTCGTATCATGTCGTAGCGACCGTGAGGCTTCTCGCGCTTGTTTTGAAAAGTATAAGCCTGATTACGTGATCCATTTGGCTGCCAAGGTCGGCGGCCTGTTCAATAACATGGAGCACAAGGTCGAGTTTTACAATGACAACATCATCATGAACATGAACGTGATGGAGTTGTGCCGTGAGTTCAAGGTGGTGCCACTGCTCCTCCGTAACGCGTAGGTGAAGAAACTCATTTCCTGCCTGTCGACTTGCATTTTCCCTGACAAAACGACGTATCCCATCGACGAGACCATGGTGCACAACGGTCCTCCCCATTTTTCTAACGAGGGATATGCGTACGCGAAGCGTATGATCGAGGTGCTCGATCGTCTGTACGCCGAGGAGTACGGCTGCCACTTCACCGCCATCGTGCCCTCGAACATCTACGGACCTCACGACAACTTCGAGATCGAGGGAGGCCACGTCGTGCCCGGACTGATCCACAAGTTCTACAAGGCGAAGAAGGCGGGAGAGCCTGTGGTCGTGTGGGGTTCGGGCAAGCCTCTGCGCCAGTTCATTTACAACATCGATATGGGCGAGCTCATTCTCTGGGTTCTTCGTGAGTACCCCGAGATCCAGCCGATTATTCTCTCCGTGGGAGAGGACGAGGAGGTTGCGATCAAGGACGTGGTGGATTACATCGCCGATGCGATTGACTACCACAACATTGTGGTAGGCGGTGTGGGTCGGTGAATGATGTGTAGTACGACAGCACGAAGGCGGACGGTCAGTACAAGAAGACCGCTTCCAACGCGAAGCTGCGAAAGTACCTTCCGGACTACAAGTTCACTCCCATGAAGCAGGGCATCAAGGAGACGGTGGACTGGTTCGTGAAGAACTACGATAGTGCTAGAAAGTAAGCTATCTCGATGCTGTTTGTTCACAATCGCTTTGCCACTCGCTCGTTCCTCTTCGATTCAGCATGGACGGTATCATAAACGCGCAGCTGCAGCGTACGTTCCGCGAGCTGCAGGACTTTGGGGAGGTAAAGAACTGTTTGCAGGATCTTCTTACGCAGCTCGAACTGGATGAGAGGGACGCAAAAATGTGGGTGCGGAAGCGCTTGGTGAGCGATTAGAGAAGCCCTTACAAAGGAGCTCATCCAACTGAAGAAGGAGAATACGATTCTGGAGGAATCCAACGCACGGTATAGCAAGCTTCAATTGATCGAGGCCCAGGTATTCGGCGTCCCCTTCCTTTTCCGTGTAGCAGTGCTATCAGCTGCAGCAGACATTCCAGCGGGAACTGGCTGGCATCCAGAAGGAGCTGAAACGAGCGGCCAGGTGGCGCCATGCGCGAGAGATGACCCATAGTTTGGAAACGAGTTTGAAAGAATGCAAGGAGAAGATCGCCGAATCGGAGGCCCAGATCCAGAAGACGAAGGATGAAGTGGTGGAGAGGGAAACACACATTGACCTACTGAAGAAACAAATCCGCACCGTGCGTTTTGCATACATGAAGTGGGATTTGGGAGAACGCTTCACACTCAGTGTCATTTCCCCCTCTCAGGGCAAACTCCCCTCCTTCCTCTACCAACTCCCTTCTTCTCTCCTGCTCAACGTATATTCCTTCCTCGACGTAGTGATAACTCCGCTTCTTGACATTCAGTCCTCCTCTGCCGTTTCGCTCAGCCACTCCCACAAGCACATGTTCACATGCTACCACGCTTCCTTCAGCGGCAGTCCGATGATTGAGTCCTTCAACGGCTTCATCAGCAACAATCAGCTGATCGCCTCTCTCCACGTGCATACACCATCATCTCCTGACCCATAGGAAGCGATCGCGGAGCTGTCGACGGAGAAGCAGGGTCTCATCGATTCGGTAGTGATGATGAGCGTGGCTGAGGAATAGAAGGACGCCCTGCAGAAGCGTGTGGAGGCGCTGGAGGCGCAGACGCGGGAGCAGGAGAGGAGCATTGCCAAGGCGAAGGCGGATTTGGCGTCGGCGCACAACCAAATGGCGAGCGATAAGGAGGTGAAGTACTACTTGGACGAGAACTACACGCGCATTTCGCAGGAACTCACGTTGGAGGAGGCGAGGGGAGTGAGGAGTAGGGAGAAGGAGGAGCTGATTCGCCAAATGAAGAGTGAATTCGCAGATGCAATCAAACAGAAGGATGCCATTATCGAAGTCTGTAAAATGGGTTATGGGTGATGCGTAGGAGAACCGACAGCGGTATTTAGCGGCTCTGAAGCAGAATAGTTAATCAGTGTTTTCGTGTCTATCCCCGTGTTTGTTCGATGCAGAGCGGGTGTCATTTCTTTCGTTCCAGAAGATGTCCGATGATAGTTCCTTCCCTCTATCGACTTCCCTAACGTCGCCCATTCTGTCTGTTTCCTGCTCTTTCATCAACTTCGATGGAATCGTCCTAACGATGAAGGAGTCTACTCGCCACTCGCTTCGTCAGCTGAAGCGTCGAGTCTACAAGAAGCTGACGGATCTAGACGCATCTGAGGTGGAGTCTTCCTCCACTGCAAGTACGCCGGAAGATGTAATCTGTGTCAGCTCCTCCCCCTCCATTGCATCGAGTCAGTCCGTCAAATCGACGAGTATTCATATCGACGGTAGGATGTGTGTGCTCCTTCTCATGCAAAAGGGGCCACCTCTCAAGTCGACAATCTCAAGCAGTTCATTCTGGATAATCCGCGTTGCGTTCTGAAAGCAAGACTATTTTGCATGGGAAGAGAGTTGAAAGACGGTTGCAGCATCAAGCGTATTCATTTTCCCGTTCTCCTCACTGCAGAGATGAAATTGCCCTGCTTTGCAGATGCCCCGACTCCAATTCAGTTCATGCTAAAAGCGGATCCTGCCGCGATCCCTCCCAAGAATAGTGAGCGCCAACTGGCTGGTTCCCCTCTAGAGCGAGACAAGTGCTACATGTGCTTCAACTCCGCCCTATTCAACTGTACCATACAATAGTCAGCGATCTTTGTAACAAACACAACAATAGCGAGAACGATGTGAACTCCGCGAGCGGTGAGAGCGTGAGTGGTGGTGTATGCGGCTGCGGCTTCTCGAACGATCGCGATGCCGAGAGCGCGAATCGCGACTGTCATCCCTCCTCCGGCTGAGCAGCGAGGCCACATCTACGTGAAACGGGGACAGAACAGAGTACCGATCGGAGTGCCAGAGGGCATGCCAGAGGGCGTTCCAGAGGGCATACCACCACCGTAACGCGATCGGTGGCTGCGGTCATGCGATCGACTGCGGTCCCTTCGAGTGGACGATCTCGACTCCTCTCTCGCTGGAGCAGGGGTGGGAGCAGGTTCGGTCTTCTTCTCCGCTTCGGGAGCATCTGGCTTAATGAGGGTTTCAGACTGCTCTATGAAGCGCTGGATGGAGCGAGAGAGGGACGGGAGCGGCTTAATGTTCGCAGGACTGACACTCGCCTTGCAGAGGGGACACACGAATTCATGCTCATCGATCAGGTCTTGGACGTGGGTCCTGCAACCGATGATCTGGCAGCAGCAGGATAAAATGACAGCGTCCTGGATGGCATGCTTTCCCGAATAGCAATAGAAAACTTCGGGCATGTCAATCTACACCCTCTTAGTGGATGCTCTTGCGTGCAATCGATTGGTTGCGAAATCGAAACAGAGATAGAACAAAAATACACGAACACATCTCCGCCACTCTAATCTCAAACAAGACACATACCTTCCGAATGCCTCGCTCCTCGCTCTTGTTCTTCTTCACTAGGCACAGGTGGTTGCCCACAGGGTGGCGCACGATCGTGTTTCCCTGCTCTATCGCTCAATCGCACAGCGGACGATCACCCAGAAGCAGGGCCACGTTGTTCGGGTCGTCGATCTTCTCCAGGCGCTCGACTGGAATGCCGTGACTCTTGGCGAACTACGCATCACGGCGCCTCTTCACATCCACATTCCACTTCTTCATCTTTGCGGGCCAGTTGACGTCGTTCTGGGTCGGGCAGTACTCTTCGTAGTGGCCACGGACGTAGCAGCGAGGGCACAGGTAGTCCAGCGGGGGGATCTCATCTCGGCTATGCAGCGGGGAGATGGGTCTTTTAATCACACAAACAAGCGAACACCAACACTCCAGTTATGGACAGGATCACGGGCGCTGCGGCTACAGGAGCAGCGGCAACACCAGCCGTAGTGGGGACGACACCCATTCCCGCTGGCGTTGTGGGGATTGGAGCGCCCGCTCCCACGGTTGGTGCTGCAGCTGCTCCCGTCAGTGTTCTTCTCACGGAACGACGGTCCTTATTCCGAATCTTTCTCAAAATACCTTCCTCCCCCTCCGCTAAGGTAGAAATCACGTAAAGGACGGTTGTATTCTTCATAATCTTGGCTTCGTCGGGATACTCTACGCATCAGGAGCATACTCCTTCAAGCAAACCGTGCTCTCCGCTCTCGTCCGTCAGGATGAGTTTGAAGTCGCGACCCATGTCGATGTTCTCCTTCTTGATCAAACGACTCTTCAGCTCCAAAGCGGAGATAAATGACTCGGGAATGTTGATTGAGGAGAAGTTCTTCTCCGTCTTTGACTTGTAACGAATCGACATTGCTTTTTGTGAGAAGAAGGAGAGAGCCGGGTTCCGCGGGAATTATCATCATGGCGCAGCCATCGCTAAACAAAGAAGAGACGACTCTCAACGAAGAGGAATGGATGGAATCGTAACCTACGCTTCTTCACACCCCATTTGTTCGAGGGGGGTTATCCCATGACTTGGAAGCACTCTCACACACACCCATAGCGGCAGACTGCAAGACGCTGTACAGCACATTCCTCTCTTAGGAGCACTGGGAAACCAGAATGATCTTCGTTCAAACGGGTCTCCATGAATCCACCTTCCAAATGGACAGAGCACTTTAGCAAGAAGACGAGCATGGTGTACTACTACAATTCGGAGGACCATTCTTCACTCTGGAAGGTGGATGCGCCAGAGCGTGGGTGGGGACGGACGCTGCTCGATGTCAAGCACCCGGAGCGCGGAGAGAAGTACGTGAACATTTACACCAACCGCGTGTTCTATTCGGAAGCGGACTTCAAGAAGCACATCCAGAGTATTCAAAGTTCCAATGAGTCGAGGTATTTTCCTGGTTAGTGAGTCACGAGTAGCATTCCCGCTCCGAGAACAGAACCTGCCGCATCGGTGAAACGAAGTGCTCCTACACAAGACGAATTCACATCTCTCGGGTCGAGCAGTGTTGGTGGATTCACTCTACCCAGTAGCTTTTCACGATTCGTTTCACCGTAGTGAGCAAGGAAACCGAGTTCTCGTCTTTGGCGCCTGCAACGACGGACGAAAAGAACCTTGCCCGCCAGTTCTACAACAAGCAGGACAAGACGCAGGAGGAGCGAAAGCAGTCGTCGATTTTGCATCTCCGCAGCCTGAACAACTGGATCAAGTTCACTCTGATTCACGATTACGGCAAGCAGCGCAGTCGCGTGCTGGATCTCGCCTGTGGCAAGGGCGGCGACCTCAAGAAGTGGAAGGAGCAGCACATTTCGTCCTATACGGGCGTCGATGTGGCGGATGGCTCCATTCGAGATGCTGTGGAGCGCTTCCGTAATATGACCAACCCAGGGTTCCCTGCACGGTATTGCTTTGTTGTCCTTTTCATTCTTAGCTTCGCTGTGGCGAATTTGGGCACCTCCGATCTTTCCTCCTTTTTGGAAACAGTAACGAAATGCAGATGACTTGAAGAATAGGGAGAGCGTTTTGATGTTGTGAGTTGTCAGTTCGCCATGCATTACATGTTCGAGCAGGAGGTAGTGTTTCCTGCATGCCTTTAGGGTAGTCCTGGATTCGCACCTTCCTCCACACGATCAGTTCGCACCTTGTTCCCGGCGGTCACTTCATCGCCACGCTCGCCGACTGCAACGCCCTCGTGCGAAGCATTCGAAGCCGCTCCCACCTGGAGGGCGAGAACTATACCTGGAGGGTGCTTCCAGCTGGGTGAAGTGAGGAGTAGAACGCGATCTGCTGCGTGGAGATGGACGAGGCGAACTTGCGCAGGATCGATACGGCCAGCGCCAATCCCTTCGGAATCGCGTATCGGTTCACGCTGGCTGTGGAGGAGGAGAGAGGAAGTGAGGAGTAGGAATCGGTGAATGACGTGCCGGAGTACCTTGCCACCACGAAGTGCATCGAAGAGCTTGGGAAGGAGTTCCACTTGAAGGTGGTGCGGAAGACGAACTTCCTCGTAGTGGCGAGATGAGTGTGTGAGGGGTAGGACTACATGCGAGAGATGCTTCCGAAGTACCGAAACGAGTTTGTGCGCATGGGCGTTCCCAACATCCGCGGAGAGCTGACCCTGGACGAAGTCGATGTGGCGCAGATGTACTGCGTGCTGGTAATGTGCAAGGAGCAGTCGGAAGAGGATGCGTACTACCAGGAGGACGAAGAAGACCGGAAGCCGAAGGGCAAGAATCAGAAGCAGATTTCCGTGAACGACATTGTGTTTTGTTAAGGTCCTTTATCGAATGTTTGTTCCGCCAAGCAGGATGGGAAAACCCTTGGGAGTGATAACAAACAGAGCAACTATTTCTTCTGAATTGCCTGGAAGGCGAGCACGAAGTCCTTCAGCGCCTTTCCCTGATTCTGAACAATCAGGATAATCTGTCGAATCTTCGCGTTTATCTTCTCCTCCTTCTTCCTGTCCTTTGCCGCCAGCTCCTTTATCCGTTTGTTCTCGTAGCTCAGCCGCTCATTCTCTCGCTTCAGCAGATTCAGCGTCCCGGTGAGTCCTCGCCTCACGTCCTTCAGCGTGCTCACGATCTCTGGCACCGTCTTCAGCTTCTGACTCTTGTCCAGCTTCGCCAGCAGGCAGATGTTCACACATTCCTCCAGCAGGCTCGCCAGCTCCGGCGGCACGCCCTCCTTCTCCTTCTTCTCCGCCAGCAGCCGAATCACGCGCTTCTTCTCCGCCTCCAGCGCGCGCTGCAGCTCCGCCACCTTCACCTTCTTCTCCTCCGCCTCCTGCGCCGCGTTCAGGTACTTCTGCTCGAAGTCGTTGCGCGTACGAATCACGTCCTCCACGAAGGCGTCCGCGCGCTTGTCAATGTGGTCGTGGCCCGCCGCGTAGTTCTGCAGCGCCGCCACCTTCTTCACCAGCTCCGCCTTCTCCTGCTGCAGGCGCCGCACCTCGCGACACGCCCCCGCGTACAGCCCCTTCTCGTCGCTCAGCCGCGCGCTCAGCTGCGCCGCGTACTCGCTCGCGTTCTCCGCCGTCACCGCCGCCTCGGGGAAGCACGGGCCCAGGGCCGCCGCCACGCGCTCCAGCGCCGCCAGTCTCTCCGCCGCCAGTCTCTCCGCCACGGCGTTTGTGCCCGCCGTGCCCGTCGGCGCTGCAGGTGCCGTGGACACTGTGGGTGCGGCAGACGCGGCGAGCAGCTGGGCGGCGAGCTCGCGGTTCTTGGCCTCCAGCGCGCTCACCAGCGCCTGCAGGTGCTTGTTGTGGTCCTCCTTCGCCTGCAGCAGCGCCTGCAGCGACGACGCGCCGGCCCCCGCGCCCGCGCGCTCCGTCAGCACGCGGTCGATCTCCGTGTAGCTGGCCTTCAGACTCTCCACCAGCCCGATCTCCGTCAGCAGCTGCTGCTGCAGCCGCGCGTTCTCCTGCTGCTTCGCCGCCAGCTGCGCGCGCGCCTCCGCGATCGTCGTGGCATCCTGTTGCCGCGCCGCCAGCTGCACCTGCAGGTCCGCCAGCTGCTGTTGCACCTGCGCCACCGCCACCTCCGAGTCGCGCTTCGCCTGCGCTAGCGAGAAGGTCAGCCGCTGGTTCTCGCTCTCCAGCTGCGCGATGCGCTGGTCCTTCACGCGCGCCGACTCCGTCAGCTGCCGCAGCGCCGCGTCCGCCGAGCTCGACTGCAGGTACGCGTTCACGCGCGCGAACTCCTGCTCCTTCAGTACGCCCAGCTGGCGCACCTGCTCCACCTCCGCGATCTTCGCGCCCAGCTGCGCCGACGCCGTGTTGTACATGCTCGAGTACTGATTCACTTGCTGCTGCAGGCGCTCCTTCTCCGCCCGCAGCGCCGCCGCCTCCTGCCGCGCCATCGCCAGCTCCTTCGCCTGCGTCGCCGACGTGTCCCGTCCGCGCAGCTCGTCGTACGACGCCTCCAGCGCCTTCAGCGTCGCCGCCGCCTCCTGCAGGCGCTGGTTGCACGCCGCCAGCTGGGCTTCCAGTGTCGACGCCCGCACGCGCTTCTCCGCCAGCTCCTTCTGCGCCGCGCTCAGCTGCGCCTGCAGGGACACCAGCTCGCGCAGGCTCAGGCCCTCCGGCGCCGCCTGCTGGTAGGACTGCTCCAGGCGCTGTTGCTGCGCCGCGCTCAGCTGCGCCTGCACGTCCTTCAGCTCCTGCTCCAGCGCCTGCTGCTGTGCCGTCTGTGCCGCCAGTGTCTCCTGCAGCTGTGCTTTCACAGAAGCAAGTTCGTCACGCAATGAGGACAGTTCGCGATCCTTCGATGCCAATAACGCCTCGCCTCCACGCACTTGTTCGCGAAGGTCGGACAGCGCAGCCTTCGATGCCTCCCCAGCCTCGCTCGCCTCTCTCCGACCACGCGCTGCCTCCTCGCGGAGACTCTGGTTCTCGTGCTGGATGCCCTGGCACCACTCCTGCAGGCTCTGCAACACGCTCTCCACCTCGCTCTTCTCCTCGCCCGTCCACTCCGCCAGCGAGTCGTCTACGCCTAACCCCCACACCACGCGCCCACTGTACAGACTCACCGACCGCTCCTTCGCGTCGCCCATCAGCTGGTGCACCCGCGTCCGCATGCCCTGCAGCGACTGCGCCTTCGCCTCCACCTCCCGTCGCAGTCTCTCCACCTCCGCCTGCAACGCCTGCGTCGTCGCCGCGCCCTCCTCCACCTGCCGGCTCAGCGTCTGCGCCGTCGCCGCCTTCTCCTCCAGCTGGTGCTGCAGCTCGCCCAGCCGCGCCTCGCGCTGGCTCACCACCGCCTGCAGGTGCTGGACCAGCTGCGAGTCGCCCTGCTGCTGCGCCAGCATTGTCCGCTGCCGCTTCAGCTCCTCCTGCGTGCCGCGCAGCTGGCTCAGCGCCTCCTCCTGGCCCGTCCGCGCCGTCGCCAGCTCCTGCTGCAGGGTCGTCGCTTGCTGTTGCAGCGTCGTCGCCTGCTGGCGAGTTGTTGCCAGCTCCTGCTGCAGCGCCGTCGCTTGCTGCTGCGCTGCCGCGGCCTGCTGTTGCATCGCCGTCGCCTGCTGCCGCGCCGTCGCCAGCTCCTTCTGCTTCGCCGCCAGCTGGGTCTGCAGCCGCTCCACGCTCTGCTGGC
>ERZ827156.2029-NODE-2029-length-21987-cov-4.323728_pt1 | contig 21987 bp, 28 predicted proteins | sample MGYA00519919_ERZ827156 | MGnify/ENA primary metagenome ERZ827156 (study PRJEB31778, sample SAMEA3449269) | human gut metagenome | biome: human gut; feature: human-associated habitat; material: faeces | place: United Kingdom | collected 2010/2012 ...
AGTGTAGGTGTGTGGAGAGAGCGTGAGAGGTAGGCGCCGCTGCCGTCGGGCCAGGGCTCGCCGCTGCTGGCGCTGCTGCCGGCGGTGCTGGAGGTGCAGCGTGTGTGCGAGGAGGGCGCGGCGCGGCTGGGCACGGCGGGGGTGAGTGGCGCGCTGGGCCTGATGCAGCACGCGCCGTGCGGGGCGCTGTTCCGTCCGGTGAGGAGTGAGTGTGGGGCCGTGGGGTGAGGCGTAGACGTGATCGACGTGACGATGAACGAGGAGCGTGTGGTGCCCTCTGGTGAGCATGGCGAGCCAATGATGCCCTCTGGTGAGCCGATGATGCCCTCTAGTGAGGTGGTGACTGCCAGTGAGGTGGTGGCCTCTGAGGCGACGGTTTCAGTGGAGAAGAACCGCGATTCGGTGAAGAGAATCGGAATTCCCGTCCTGCCGGTGAGTGAGGCGAAAACGCAGGAGACTGCGGAGACCGTTCCCGTGATGACGGGCGAGACGGAGAAGAGGGTAAAACTGTCGGAGGTGCACCAGGAGATTGAGCATTTGAGAAAGCTGAGCCAGGACTTTGTGGAAATGGAGAGGAAGAAATCAGTGGAGCTCCTAAACCAAGTCATACCCGCGGCGAGCACGAATGATGGGTTTGCCTTCTCGGATGACAACAGTGATGACTTCGATGTCCCCGATGCTCCGATGTAGTGCAGACTGGTTAGAGATGTGGATAATTGGTGTTCTTTTTGCGGAATTGTTGCACTACACTTGACAGGAACGATTGGAGGTTAGGCAATGACCCGTTGGTTCTGAAGGCACGTGATTTGCAGTATGGGTCGTGTTCCAAAAGCGCGGACGGTGAAAAGGGACAAGAGGATGAAACACCAAAAACGCCATTTCTATCTCTGTGGTTGGCTCTTTGCTGGCTCCTCCTAATCCGATAGATTGCTCGCAGCTACAGAAGGAAAAGAAAGGAAAATGGATTCCCAAAGGTCAAGTGTACGTTCATTTCAAATGGAATCACGTTTCTAGACTCTTATTTGCGGCGACGTGCATAACGACTAGGCAGAAGAGAGGACTCCCACTCCTCCAGTCATAGGAGCACGCATCATCGAGATAGAAGCCATTCACATCACCACAGTTCGCATCACGATGACGGTCATCGGATGGACAGGGATCGCGACAGAGACCGAACGCGTGACAGAAGCCGTGATCGCAGTCACCGAGACAGAGATCGAGACCGAGACAGAGACAGGGAGTATCGCAGACGTGAGCTCGCAACGCAGGAAGCGCCTACGATGGAAGCTGCGAAGATCGACTCTGCTGCTCCTCAGAGCTCCTCTTCCGCTGCTGTGAGTGCTGCCGTCAGTGCCGCCATGCAGGCTGCGAGGAATATTTCGATCAATGGTGGGTTGTGAAGGGAGGCGCTTATCCCGTAGCGCCTAAAGCCCCTCGCGTCTCTCGCTTCAGCAGCACCCTGCTGACGAAGAAGCTGTACTATCCTCAGGAGAACTTGGACATTGACTACACGATGATCTTCAACGGTCCCTACAGATCGACAATCGAGACGGAGACCCACACAACGCTTTCCCTCGGCGGAACGGCCGTAGGTGAGAGTGGGATGCATCATCCTCAGACGATCGTGACCTCCATGGACGAGCCGCTGTACGTGATGATCTCCGCCAGCAACAAGGAGGACCTCGAGGCCGCGGAGGCCATGGTGAGCGCCGTGTTCACGAAGCTGGACCACGCACGGCGTCTGATGGCAGATCTGGTAGGTGTGATGCGTGCGTGTAAGCAGTAGAGACAGCAGAGCCGACCGGAGATGACCTCGATGGTGAAGGCGATCGGCACGGTGATGGAGGACGTGGACGGTGCCTGTGCGTGACGGAAATCGGGCTGATTTGTAGCGAGTGTGAAGGAGGTGGTGAAGGTGCCGATTCCCACGATCCCGGTGCTGATGGGTTACCGCGGGGAACACATCAAGAAAATCGAGGACATTTACGGAGTGCGCATCCACGTAGGAACGAAGAATGGTTGTGAGGCGAAGGTGCAGCGCGACTCGGAGTGCAATCCGGGCGTGGTGCTGCGTGAGGTGACGGTGGTGGGTCTGGAGGACAACGTGAAGAAGGCAGTGGAGGTGGTCAACAATGTGGTGAAGACGGGCAGTGCCGATGTGATCCGGTCGATCCAGACCAGCCGTGACGGCTTCGAGATGATCTTCATCCCGCGCGAGCGTGTGGGACTGGTGGTGGGCACGCGCGGCGCGACGATCCAGGAAGTACAGCGGCGCACGAGCACGAGCGTGCAGGTGTCGAAGGAGGCGGACCCTGACCACCCCGACATGCGCAGTATCGTGATCACGGGCAGCAAGGAGAACGTGAAGGAGGCCAAGCGACAGATCCTGAAGATCGCCGATGTGACGGCGTGCGTGGGGTGTAAGCCGTAGGGTCTGATGGCCACCGTCGACGTGGACGGTCCGTCGACGCGCATCCACATTCCGGCGGACAAGGTGTGTTGGGTGATCGGGCAGCGTGGCGCGACGATCAAGGACATCCAGCGCAAGACGGGCACGATCGTGCAGGTGGACACGGACGACGACCGGAACGGCAGCCTGCGCACGATCTTGATCGCGGGCACGGAGGAGCAGCAGCAGGCGGCGATCGCGGAGATCAACCGTGTGATCGGCACGACGGCGGGCACGCGCGAGTTCCGCGAGGACGAGTTCGCGAAGCAGAACGGCGGGTACATGCCGACGATGACGCCGATGACGTCGATGTTCAGCTCGTCGATCGACTTGGAGACGATGCAGAAGTTCATGGAGAAGCAGATGATGAACAACGCCTACATGTACGGCATGCAGCCGCAGGGTGGCAACCCCGGCGCCCCAGAAGGCGCTCCTGTGCCGCCCATGCCTCCGATGCAGCCCATGCAGGGTATGCAAGGCATGCCTCCGATGCAGCCCATGCAGGGTATGCAGGGCATGCCGCCTATGCAGGGTATGCCTCCGATGCAGGGTGGTGCGCCTCACATGGAGGCAAAGGAGACAGTGCCGGGAATGGAGGACGAGGCCCTGCCGCCGGGTGTGGAGTGAGTTTGGAGCTGTTTGTTGCAGACGGTGTGGAAGAAACAGGAGAGTTATCGACAACTGGCAGATTGACGCCCTCCATGTCCTTCCTCCAGTAGAGGAAGAAGCAGCATGCGACAACTGCGGAGAGGGCTTCAGCGATAGGGTAGGCCATGAACACTCCCCAGTAGTCCTTGCGGTAGTAGCACATGACGAACTGCACGATGATGATGCTCAGACACGAGCGGTTCAACAACACGAAGGCAGAGGAGAACCCCTGGCCGATGGCCTGCAGACCGGGATAGAGCGAGCAGGCGCAGGGACAGAGCCACACGCCGACTGACATGTAGCGCAAACCCTTGGAGAAAATGGCGATGAAATCGGGGTCGTCGTTGAAGAGCCCCGCGAGCTGTTCGGCGAAGATGAAGCAGAGAACGCCCACCACCAGACTCACCACGAACTGCCCGATGAAACAGACCTTCAGCGCGCTCATGAAGCGCTTGTACAGCGCAGCGCCGCGGCAATAAGCGATCAGCGCCACCACGCCGTGGGCGATGGAGTTCACGGGGATGAACATGAAAAACTGCATGCGCACGAGCGAGCCGGAGGCGGCGATGGCGGCCGTGGTCTCGGCGGACTCGGCGGGGTAGGGGGAGAAGTGGAGAATGAACTGGTTGCAGGCGATGGAGAGGATGCCGTTAGCGAGGCCGATGACCATGCCGGAGAGACCCACGTTCATCATGTTGCAAACCAGCTTCCAATCGGGGATCAGGTCCGAGCACCGGACCGAGACGGCCGAGCGCTTGGAAATGAAGAACCAGAGGCCGAAGGACACGGCGCAGGTGTAGGCGATGATCGTGGAGTAGGCAGCGCCGCTTACGCCGATGCCGAGGATCTTCAAGAGAATGAAGTCGCTGATGATGTTCATTACGGCGGAGATGATCATGAGCGTGCAGGAAAACATGGCAGCTCCTTCGCCTCGCATGAGATTGTTCGTAGCGTAGCAGAAGTTGTAGAGAATATCTGCATACATCAGAGGGAGGATGTACTTTCTGCAGGGAGAAAGCGTCCCGGCTGCGTCCGAAGCACCCAAGAGGACCAACAGCGGGTCACAGATCAAGGGAAGGACGATCGCCATGACAATACCCAGCAGAACATCCATAGAGAAGGTGTTACCGATAATACGACGCGAGGTCTTCTCATCATGCTTGCCCAGGTAGCGACCATAAAGGGGACCGCCTCCTTGAGCAAAGATGAGGGAACATCCAACTAACAGGCACTGTTCGACGGGAGAAGCGAGAGACACACCCGCCAAGGCCAGCTTCTTCTCTTCCACCGTCGAGCCAGCATACTGACCAATGAACATAGAATCAACGAGGTTATAAAGAGCAGCAACGAGCTTGGCGATGAAATCAGGGTAAGTGAGAGACCAGATCGTCTTAACTAAAGGACCATTACCCAAGAACTCGGCTCTCTTCATTCTATCAGCGCTTCCAGGGGAGGAGGGTTCTTCCTTCTTCTCAGGAGCAGCATTGCTCTCTTGCTGGTTTTCGGGCACGATAACAACGGTCGGTTGCTGTTCAGGCTGAGGAATAACAGTGGACTCCTCCATGATCAAAGACAAACAAATAATGAGAGGTGGAACACATGGTTGATGGAACACAATTCTCATTCCATGAGAATAATAGAAATGTAGTAGGAGAGAACGTGCAACAATATAAACAAACAGTGCATAACATATGTGATAAGGCTTACAGACCCTTCAATTCGGCGAGAGCAACGCCAGCCAGGAGAACGGCATTCATGAAGGATGCGGAAGAAACGAACGATGTGACTTTGGTCTTTCTACCTCTTATGCCGATTTCTCGCTAGAACATGGTGTTCTTGCAGATTGTCATTTTCTGCTTCTTTTCACCGTCCGTTTCAGGCTCGGAGTGGTAGCGCTTTTCCGCCTTTGCCGACTAGGAATAAGAGAAGGCGAATAGCCCAACAGGGAGAACAACGGATGAGAAGTCAATCTTCTTTTCTTCCTTGTGCGTGTTTTCCATCTTATCCTTTTCCTTTTCCTCAGCCTTGTTCTCAGCGGGCTTCTCTTCTTCCTTCTTTGCCTCCTCAGACTTTTCCACAGGCTTTTCTTCTTCCACCTTCTCCTTTTCAGCAGGCTTCTCCTCTTCCTTCTGTTCTTCTATCTTCTTTTCCTTCTTCACTTCTTCCTTTTCCTCAGCCTTCTTTTCCACTTCCATCTTCTCTTCAGCCTTCTCCTCCTTCTTAGCCTCTTCAGCAGGCTTATCTTCCTTTTCCACTTCCATCTTCTCTTCCTTCTCAGCAGGCTTCTCCTTCTCTTCTTCCTCCTTTTCCATCTCTTCCATCTTCTTTTCCATCTCCTCTTCCTTCTCCTCCTTCTCCTTCTCCTTCTGCTCGCGGCGCAGCGCCTCCACGGCCTCCTCCTCCAGCTTCTCTTCCAGCTTCTCATCGGGCACTCTCTCTACGCTTCACCCTTCTCCTCCTCCGCCACTCTTCTTCGCATACTTGCTCAGCTCGATCTACCCCTCACACCACCCACCCTCCCCCACGCCAAACGTCACGTTGCGCTCCTCACGCATGCCCTTCAGCACGTTAATGTACTCCTGTAGCCGTGGGTGGCGCGTCGCGTGCAGGGTGTGCTTACGCAAAATCTCCACCAGGATTTCTAGTCCTCAGCGCTGCGGCGAACGACCACTGTAGTCCTCGCCAACCTCGTTCGAGATCGCGAGATCGTCCATCTTCTTCGCGATTGCCGCCTCCTCGGACAGGTACTCCCACGGAAGAGACTCTGCGTGTGAAAAAAGACAAGGAACATGACTGTTGATCAGGAAGAGCATAATGTACACGAAGGACACCACATTGTCGCGCATGGTCGGTTCTAGCGCTCATTCTCCTCTCCCACGTCTACCGTTGCCGTGAATCACGGAAGTCGATGTGTACGTCGTGTCTTCGATCGTGAAGCTCTCTCTAGCTCATGAGCGCACATACACACACCCCACTTCGTATAGAAATCCTGGTTCAGAAGAATCACACGGTATCCCTTCGTGGTGCGGCGAAGGAAGAAATCGTGGACATCCAGATTCTTCAGCACCTTGTTCTGCGCAAACAGGAACTGGAGGATCTCCAGAATTTGAACAGCAATATTGATTTCGTCGTCCCTGCTCACCTTCAGTGTGTTGCTCGTGGCAACGTCGCTCAGGGGCTTTGACACTCTCTCGTAGACAAACCACTCGTGGCCCTCGTAAACGCCGGACGCGTTCTTCAGGGGCACAATGGGGAAGCCTACGCGGAATACGAAGCGGGATAGGCGTACAGTGCGAAGTGTAGTAGGTGTACTCGGGTTTCACAAATGCATTCACATCCGTCAAGTTGTTTTCAAACGAGTTGTCGTTGTAGTCGGGGTTGTCAGAATCTTTATAAACGACCGTCATGCAGAACTTGGTCTCCTCGTTGGTATCCCAACACACTGCGATTGAGAAAAAGGGCAATACACCCCACCTTTGAAGAGGCTGCACCGCGGAGTGCACTTAATAGCCTCCTGAACTCTCCATCCATCGATCACTTTCCCGATAAGGCTCGCCATTTTGAGTTTAAGATGACAGAAAGCATCGAGCGGAAGAATTCGGAGCGATTTCCGCCCACAGTCGGAAGTCCCGTTTTTTGTCATGGTGCCAAACAACAGAAGATTCCGCAATCGTAGTGATTTCCCGCTAGGAACTCGAGTAATGGATCGCTCGTTGCCCATTGCTCCGAAGAAGTACCGCTTCGGCATTTGCGCTATGAAGAAGAAGGTTTCCGCTTCAGCCGGTGGGTAATAAGTAGGTGGAAGCGTCGCCCATGAAGATGCTGCTGGAGCGCATTTCCCCCTACTTCGAAATTGTCATCTTCCAGGAGGACATGATCCTGACCAAGCCGATAGAGGAGTGGCCTATCGTGGATGTGCTCATGGCATGGTACTCTGACGGTATTGCTGCCACATTTCGCTCACGCGTAGGCTATCCTTTAGAAAAAGCAATTGCGTATGTGGATCTTCGAAAACCGTACTCGCTGAACGACCTGCGCATGCAATACATATCCTTGCTATGAGATTATCGCCATTTCCTTTACCCGCAGTTATTTTTTGATCGTTGCGCTATCCACAAGATGTTGAAGGAAAACGTAATAACAACTGTTGTCTGTGACTGTAGGGAATAAAGGTCCCCGACTATCTTATCGTGAAGCGAGATGCGGAGGGGAAGGTGATCGGGAACTTTGAGGAGCACGAGGAGTACATCATGCTGGACGGCGTGAAGATGGAGAAGCCGTTCGTGGAGAAGCCGGTGAACGCCGAAGATCACAACGTGCGCATCTACTACTCGCGCGCCGACGGCGGGGGAATGAAGCAGCTCTTCCGCAAGGAACACAACCAGTGCAGCGAGTACTTCCCCGACGTGAGCCACATCCGCACCGACGGCTCCTACATCTACGAGCACTTCCTCCAAACCGAGGGAACGGACGTGAAGGTGTACTCTGTGGGCGTGAGCTACGTGCACGCGGAGGCGCGCAAGTCGCCGACGGTGGACGGGCGCGTGGACCGCGACGAGAACGGCAAGGAGATCCGCTACCCGATCCTGTTGACGTACGACGAGAAGCAGATTTGCCGCAAGATCGCGACCCTGTTCAAGCAGACCATCTGCGGGTTCGATTTGCTACGCGACCGCGGCACCTCGTACATCTGCGACGTGAACGGCGTGAGCTTCGTGAAGAAGAACGCGAAGTTCTGGGACGACGCGGCGCACCTGATCACGCTGCTGGTGTACAAGACGTTGTGTCCGGAGATCCTGCGCGTGGGCGTGGCGACGGGGCGTGAGGCGTAGAAGGTGGACACGGAGGAGCTGGAGATGTCGTCGCGCGAGAAGCAGCAGCTGGCGGACGAGATGAACCGCAAGCCCAGCAAGAACGACGAGAACAAGGAAACGCTGCGGGCGGTGATCTGCGTGTGTCGTCACGGGGACCGGTGGGCGCGTCGACATGCAATGAAGCGTAGAACGCCGAAGCAGAAGATGAAGTTCAAGGTGACGTCGGAGTCGCTGCTGAACAAACTGAAGCCGTGGGGGCCCCAACGGCGCGTGAGACGTAGCGTGATCACGGACCCGCGGAAGGAGGTGAAGATCAAGGAGGCGTCGCAGATGAACCAGATCGTGTCGATCGTGACGGAGCAGATCCACGAGATGCAGACCGTGCCGCAGGCGAAGGACCCCGAGCTGGCGGAGGGCGGCGACAAGGAGAAGAACGCGAACTCGATCCTGAAGACGCGGCTGCTACAGCTGGTGGCGGTGATGCAGCAGGGCGGACAGTTCAAGGGCTTCAACCGCAAGTTCCAGCTGCGCGCGCTGCAATGGCATGAGGAGAAGGAGGAGACGCCGGAGGAGAAGGCGGAGACGCCGTGCGCCACGCCCAGCGCCGAGGAGCGGTTCGAGCTGCGTCACGGCGTGGAGAAGGTGAGAGTGGCTGGTGGGCGTGAGCGGTAGACGATCGAGAAGCAGGACAAGAAGGACGCCAGCCTGCCGCGCATTCCGGGCACGTCGCGCGCGAGCGAGGAGCTGGAGACGCACTACGGTGAGGGCGCGGTGGCGGAGTGACGCGCAGTTCTGACGGAGGTGCTGTTCATCGTGAAGTGGGGAGGCATCCTGACGCAGGCGGGCCGCAAGCAGGCCATCGCACTGGGGGAGACCTTCCGGCGCCACGTGTACGGCGGTGGGGGTGGGAGTGCGAGGTAACGCGCAGGCGACGCGTTCTTCCTGCGGCTGCACAACACGTACCGGCACGACATGAAGATCTACTCCTCGGAGGAGGGCCGCGTGCGGACGACAGCGGCGGCGTTCGCGAAGGGGTGTCTGGACGTGGAGGGCGAGCACCTGACGCCGATCATGGTGTCGATGGTCCACTGCCACCGGCAGGCGGACTATATGCTGGACAATACGAGCAAGGCGATGGAAATGCTGAAGAACGTGAAGGCGCGGCTGTACTCCACGCTTATGGAGGAGGGCGACATGACGGAGGAGCGCATCGCGCGGCTGTGTCCCGCGGGGAACCAGTCGGTGATCGCGGCGCTGCGGCAGGTGAAGAACGCGCGGGCGTTCATGGAGAGGATGTGAGGGCGAGGGAGAGGCGTGACGGGCAGCTACGCGGACATCAAGACGCTGACGACGTCGCTGTTCGAGTACGGGATGACGGCGGAGGGCAAGACAGCGATGGGCTACGAGGAGGAGTCGATGAGCCTGGCGCTGGGCCGCTGGCGCAAGCTGCAGAAGGACTTCTACGACGAGAAGACGGGCCAGTTCGACCTGAGCAAGGTGGGCGCGGCGCGCGGGCGTGAGGCGCAGATCCCGACGCTGTACGACTGCATCAAGTTCGACTGCATCCACAACTCGTGCATCCCGCTGGCGAAGCGCGAGGAGCTGTTCCGGAACTCGAAGGTGATGGCGGACGTCATCGTGCCCCAGGAATACGGCATGTACACGTGGGAGAAGATGCTGATCGGGCGCAACATCGTGAAGAACCTGCTGATCAAGATCGACGTGGTGAGTATGAAGGCTGGTTGTGAGGAGTAGGACCTGCGCATCAGCGCGTTCGGGCCCAACTCGAAGTTCATCGAGAAGAGCGACCACCTACAGGAGGTGAGCAGCTACAAGGCGGACGTGCGCTACAGCGAGGACAGCCAGTCGGGCAACAAGACCGTCTACACGCGCATGTACTTCACCTCCGAGAGTCACATCCACGGCATTCTCAACGTGCTGCGCTACGCCGTCGGCTCCAACGGGCAGCCCGCCATTACGCAGCAAGGCCGGCAGGCGCTGAACGAGATCAGCGAGTACGACTACCTGAGCCACATCCTGCTGCGCATGTACGAGAACGAGTCGTACGACATTGCCGACCCCAAGCGCTTCCGCGTGGAACTGCTGTTCTCGCCGGGGTGCGTCATCGTGGGGGCGAGATGAGTGGGTGAGGCGTAGAAGAACGTGGAGACGTGCACGGACGAGCCGCCGTGCGAGCCGGTGATCGTGCTGCACGACCACTTGACGCGTGAGCGAGAGGGGGTGGCGTGAGGCGTAGTGCAGGACCTGCAGAGCATCCTCAGCAGAGTGCTCAACGACAACGACCAGAACGTGAAGGACAACTACGCGGACACGTTGGAGTGCGATCGGTCGCCTACCGAGTCCTGTCGTGTTTGTTCCAAGTCGTGAAATGGATTTGCATTGCAGATACAGACGTTTTCTCATTTGACTACCATGAAAATGAATGGGAAAAGGAGTTTGGGAGACACTATCGATTAACACAACACCCACTACCTGATTGAATTGATAAATGAAGGGCTGTGTAAAGAAAATAGGAGAAATCTTGCCCTACTTCATCGTGTCTGTTCTCTATGTGGCCGCTGCATTCGTTACCTCACCACTAGATTGTAATCTGTCCCTTTACCAAAGTGGAGGAGAGTTTCAACGTCCAAGCCACCCACGACCTCCTCTATCACGGAATCGAGATTGACAAGTACGATCACCTCGAATTCCCTGGAGTTGTCCCGCGCTCCTTTTTGGGAGCGATCGTCCTATCGTAGCTGTGCCGGCGCTTTGTCATGGGTAGGTGCATCAGTTTTCCGGCTGTGAAGCTCGTGCAATACCTTCATCTCCCCCGTTTCATCTCCCTCATCTGTGTGGTTTCCCTCCCGCTTCCCATCTGTAGTGGTTCGCAGTGCTCTCGCTCTGTTGAACAGTATTGCCCTCTGGCGCCTCCAGAAGGCGATTAAGCAGAAGTACGGAACGGCTGCGGGTTCCTTCTTCGCCTGGATCTGCTGCTCGCAGTTCCACCTCATGTTCTACCTGGGCCGTCCCCTTCCCAACGTCTTCGCACTGGCCATGATCACCTACGGGTTCGGATGCTATCTCGACGGAGTGATCGTCATGTGCCTCCCTCACACCCAGAAGTACAACATCTTCCTCATCCTCCTCACGGCGTGCTGCGTCATCATCCGCTGCGACACCCTCGTCCTCTTCGCTCCCTTCATCCTCCAGATCCTCTTCGCCAATCGCCTCTCCTTCCTCTCCGTCGCCCTCCACGGCATCCTCACGGGCTGCGCCTCCCTCCTCCTCAGCGTACGCCCACGCCCCCTCCCTCCCCGCTAGTTCCTCGTCGACAGCGTCTTCTGGCGCCGCCCGCTGGTGCCCGAGCTGGTCGTGTTGTACTACAACACTATCCTCAACAAAAGCTCCAACTGGGGAGTTTCACTCGCTGGGGCGTTTCATCGGTAGACGCAGCCGTACCACTGGTACCTCACCTCCGTGGTCCCGCGGTTATTCTACAACGCGCTGGTGTTTGTTCCGTTCGCGCTGCACCCCGCACTCTCTTCCTTCCTCGTCGATCCCCTCAAGCGATTCCGTGCGCACCGGATTCCGTACTGACGTATAGAGGACCTCTGGAAGGTGACGGACGAGGTGCAGGGCGACTCCAAGAATCAGGGCTATTTCGGCCACATCGTGCGGATGCTGCGCAGCGTGTTCCACCTGGACCCCGTGCTGGCGTCTCTGTTCTACCCCATCGTCGCCTTCATCCTCCTCTACTCCATCCTGCCGCACAAGGAGCTGCGCTTCATTCTCATCATCGCGCCAGCTGTCAACGCCATTGCGGCGGGTAGCTGTGGGTGAGTGGCGTGAGGCGTAGTGGGTCTGGCGCGTGTGTGGGCGCAGTATCCCAAGAGAGGCGTGAAGGTGGTGCTGGCGATGCTGTACGCGTGCGGCGTGTGGGCGCTGTGGTGAGGATTTATAGATAGATTGCTCATTACCTTCTTCTTCCTGATTCCGTCGGTAAACAACTATCCGGGCGGCCATGCGCTGCTGAAGATGAATGTGGGCCTGGAGCTGCGATGTGACCCCTAGATGCTGATTCAGCAGGACAAGGCGGCGGGCGTGGCAAGTGCGTTGCCGTCGCTGCACATCGATGTGTACGCTGCACAGACGGGCGTTTCGCGCTTCCTTGAGGTGCCTGGAATCATGTACAACAAGACGGAGGAGCTGGTAGATTTCAGTCCCTTCGACTACCTGCTGACCCATAACGTGACGGAAGGAGGTGATGGATTTGAGGTGGTGGGCAAGGAGCAGTGCTTCTCCGGGATTAACTGGAGAAAGGGGAGAATCGTCCTCGACAATTGCGTATTCCTGATGAGGAAGAAGAGCAGGGTGTAATTTTGTGTGTAGAGTCCCTGTTTGTTGCGATCCACATGAGACATAGAGAAGGGAAGACTCATTGCAGATCCGAATTGGTATCCAGCGGAAGGGAAGTGCACCTGGAGATATGAGATGGATGGATTGTGGTCTTCCCGTAGCAATAGGCTGTAGTTCTGATTCCTAGTGGTTATTACACTCACTGTGCTTGTTGGAGTGCTTTTAACTGCTGCTATCGTGTTTACCATCATCGTGCTGAAACGCCGTAATGCCTCGCGACAGGAGTTGGAAGAGAGTCTTGTGACGAATCCTGACTTGGTTTGATGTGTTTTTTTCAAATCAGGGGTTTACACTGTGGAATGCGGAAGAATGGAGAATGGGTTGAAAAGAGTGTCAATGGAGTGGAGAATGCGTGCTACACTCAACGACAACTAGATTATCACTCGCCAAGCACCACAAAGAACCCAATGAGAACAACCAGCCTCTTCTTTCTCCTTCTCCCGTCGCTCTTTTCCGTTGCATTTTGCAGTTACCGTTTGAGAAATGGCTAAGGAGTAGAGTGCTATGGAATGTACACAAAATGCAGTTTTGGGGGTGTGACAGTATTGTGATCCATCATGTACAGCGGATCTGAGTGTTCAGCAGCACATCAAGAATGGTATTCCGCAGCACCAGGATTACGTCATCAACAACTACTTCGATGATACCTGCAAAACCATTCGACTCTCGCTGTTGTGGCAGTACGCATGAATCCATTCAAATCAGCAGTAGTCAATTCCTGGAGTGCAAAGCCCTGGAACCTCGCAGATTCAATTGCACCTTCCTTATCGAATCGGTGTGGCTTAAGATTGTGGACAAGACGGCGATAGAAGAGGATTTCGCTCCCTGTGCACACCTCTTTACGAACAAGTATCTGAATGTTGCGTAATGCATTCTGGCGTGACTAATTTGCAGCGAAAGCAGCTGCATCGTGAATGGAACCGATGCATTCAAGGACTTTAGAGAGTCCATCGGACAGAAGGGGGACATTATGATCACGCTGAATGGTAGTATATATCAGTGCTGCATTCCATATAGAGAAGGGTGTTCCTGTTCATAAGGATTGGCTCCCAGTGGACGGAAAGTGCGAATGGAGATACGAGATTGATGGACTGTGGTCTTCCAGTGGCCATTCGTTCGTAAACTCACTCCTAGTTGTCATCACGCTCACGGTAATCATCGGAGTGGTTCTCATTGCTGCCATCGTGTTCACGATCATGGTATTGAAGCGTCGCAATGCAACGAGACAGAAGTTGGGAGAGAGTCTTGTGGCCGCTCCTGCGAGCGTGTTATGTGTTTCTTTTCAACCCTACGACGATGTGGATGGCATATCCCAAATTGATTCGTTTCGCATGAAGCAATGCCTGAAATAGTGCGCCTTTCTGACATGGAGAACCGTATCTCACATGCTAAAAGAGAAACGTATCCAATTGTTCATAAGAATCTTCTGTGAAATGAGAACGGTAAGCCTCTTCTTCCTTCTTTCGCTCCTCTCTGTGGCATACTGCAGTAGCTAGAGGGTAGACGGCTGAAACGTAGAGTGTTACGGATTGTACTCAAAGTGCAGTGACAGAGGTGATTCGCACTCGACACCGATTAGAAATAGTGCAGTATAGTTCCCAATTACATATCAAGGGCGGAATCCCAAAACACCAAGACTATGTGTTCAACATATTCAATGAGGAATGCACGTCAATCATGGCTTCAGTGCTGCGGCAGTAGGAATAGATCCATTCAAATCAGCAATAGTAAGATCCTTGAATGTGAGTCCGTAAAACCACGCGTATTCAACTGCAATTCCACGGTTGAGTCGATATGGGTGAAATTACCGGATAAGTTCGCTCAGGAAACATACGCTCCTTGCACTTCCTTCTTCGGCGATAAGTATGCCAATGTCATGTAGTCATAGCTGGTTGTAACGATGAGTAGGAAACACGATTGCATTGTGAATGGAACAGATGTGTTCCTACAGTACAAAAATGAAATTGGGAAGAAGGAAAAACTCATCATTGAGTTGGATGGTACCCGTCCCAGTCATTCGTGATGAATAGAGAAGGGGGCTCCTGTTCATAAGGATTGGTATCCTGTGAATGGCAAGTGCGAATGGAGATACGAGATTGATGGGCTGTGGTCTTCCCGTTGCATTTTGTTCATAAGCTCACTCCTAGTTGTCATTACGCTCACGGTGCTTATTGGAGTGTTTTTGGTTGCCGTCATCGTGTTTATCATCATCGTGCTGAAGCATCGCAATGCCTCGAGACAGAAGTTGGGAGAGAGTCTTGTGGCTGATCCTGCGAGCGTATTGTGTGTTTCTTTTCAACACTGTGATTATTCTCATCTTCCATTTAGAGTGTTTGACTATCAAATCACATTGCCTGAAATAGGCCACATTTTCTTCATTGAAAGACGCATGTTGCAAGCTGGAATTGTGGAGCATCCTATTGTTAGCAGATATCGTCTACAGAATGAGAACGATAAGACTCTTCTTCCTTCTTTCACTCCTTTCCGTTGCATACTGCAGTATCGAATAGGTAAATAGCTTAACAATAGAGTGCTACGGAATGTACACGGAGTGCAGCTCCAAGGGTAATCCACGATGAAACGCGATCATGCAAAGCGGATCTGAGTATGCAGCAGCACATCAAGAACGGAATTCCGCAACACCAAGATTACGTCATTAACAACTACTCGGATGAAGCCTGTAAATCAATCTCTGTTTCTCTGTTGTGGCAGTAGGAATGGATTCATTCAAATCAGCAATAGTCAACCCCTTGAATGCAAGGAGGCGGAACCTCGCGTGTTTAACTGCAATTCCACGGTTGAGTCGGTGTGGGTGAAGGTTCTGGATAAAGAGATCCTTCAGGGCATTCTAGCTCCCTGTGCTTATCTCTTCAAGGATAAGTACGTCGATGTCGCGTAATCGCAGTTCGCTATGATGATGAATAGCAAACACGACTGTATCGTGAATGGTGAAGATCAGTTCAGAGAATTCAAGCAGTACATTGGGAACAAGGAGTATGTTACCATCAAGCTGAATGGTGCGCGTTCCAGTCACTCGTGATGAATAGACAAGGGCGCTCCTATCCACGAGGATTGGCTTCCCGTGAATGGAAAATGCGAATGGAGATATGAGATTGATGGTCTGTGGTCTTCCAGTAGTCTAATCGTCCCCAATTCACTCCTAGTTATTATCACGCTTACTGTGATCATTGGAGTGCTCCTCATCGCTGTCATCGTGTTCACGATCATGGTATTGAAGCGTCGCAACGAATCGAGACAGAAGTTGGAACAGAACCTCGTGACGGCTTCCAACGTCTTGTGTGTTTCCTCCAAACACGAGTATTCACTAAAGCGCTTCAACTTCGCCATGGACGTCTCCAGGTCCTTCTTGATCTTCTCCCTCTGGTAGTAGATCGGGCAGTCCTTGTTCCCGCAGATGATCTCCTGGTGCAGACTGTTCTGGCAGCGCTGGCACGTGGTCCACAGCTCGCAGTACTGCCGCTCCTGCAGCTCCACCTGCATCGCCGTCTGCACGTAGTACTGGCTCTCGTACTGCTTGCAGTTCTGGCACACCGCCCCCGACTTCAGCGGGCACTTGCACTTCAGACACGTGTTCTGCTTGGACACGAACCGCCCGATGCCCGTGTTCTGTGAGGTCACCACCTTCTTCACGTTCATGTGGTCGCCCTGGAACAGCCCCTTCAGCGTGCTGTCCGCCAGCACGCCCTCGAAGATGCGCTCGATGGGTCCGCGCAGCTGGTGGTTCAGGTACCACTCCGTGTCGATGGACAGGTTGTGGTCCAGCACGTAGATCGGGTCCTCGCTCTTCATGTACGCCTGCGCGTTCTTCTCCTTCTGGATGATCACGTACGGCACACGGTCGCCCACCTTCGGCGCCGAGCCGGGGTCGCGCTTCGCCATGCGCTCCGCCAGCTCCACGTGCGCCGCGCGCGTCTTGTAGCCCTCCTTCTTGCCGTCCTTGCCATCTGCCTTCTTGCCCAGCGCCTTGGTGATCACCAGCAGCGACAAGTCGATCTGGTTCTGCAGCAGCGCCGACAGCGTGTTCTTCACGTACTCCACAGCGTCCTCGGGCGAGCGGTCGATCAGCATCTTCTTCAGGCACGTGTCCACCAGGATGCGCACCAGCCGGCAGTTGTCGCGCCGCACCGTCTCGATGCCCTTCGCGTCCAGCTTGTCCCAGTGGTCCGGCTTCGTCCAGAACAGCCCCGCGTACCGCTTCTTGTTCATCAGCAGGTACGGGCAGTACCCCTTCTCAAACTCCAGCCGCACCGGGCTCGGGAAGCGCTCCGACACCAGCGCCGCCGCCTCCTTGCCGATCTGCATCGCCTCCTCCACCGTCTCCACGCCGAACTTCACCATGACGGAGTCCGTGTCGCCGTACACGATCACCGCGTCGTGCTTGTACCCGTTCTTCACCGAGTAGTGCTCCATCACCGTCTTTTGCGTCATGTCGATCATCTGCCGCCCGTACGCCGTCACCGACTTCGAGATCGCCAGGCACGGCAGCTGGCCCACCACCGCGCCCGTGAAGCCGTACACCGAGTTGGCGCTGATCTTCAGCGCGAGCTGTCGGCCGTTCTGCACCGCCTTCTTCAGCGGGTCGGTCTCCCTCGCCATGTCTTTCTTCGCCACCTTGCGCGCCGCCAGCAGCTCGCGCAGGATGATCGGCAGCACGCCCTCGCGCTCGCCGCTGCGCACGAAGCGCTCGCCGGTGGGCGCCGCCTCCACGCGCGCGGGGTCGATGTCTATGCCGCGCGGGACCAGCGTGGAGTAGCAGATGTTGTGGGCGATCATGATGGAGGGGTACAGCGAGGCGAAGTCCAGCGTTGCGATGGGCTCCTTGTAGAAGCCCTTCTTCGGCTCGATGACGGTGGCGCCCTCGTACTGCTGGTCCTGCTGCGCGCGGTCCAGCGTGGGGATGATGTAGCCCAGCTCGATGCTCTTGCGACTCAGCATCGACATGACCTTGATCTGCTGCCCGCGTGACAGCAGCAGGTTGATCGGCACGCCGCTCACGCGCGCCATCTCCACCTGGTTGATGATCACGTTCAGCTTGTCCAGCAGCTGCTGCGGCAGCAGCGCGTCCTTCACGCAGTAGGAGGCGATGCGCTGCCGCGTCACCTCGTCGCCGTGGAACAAATCCTTGATCTGGTTGTACTTCACGTCCTCCTTGTGCTGCCCCAAAAACTCGCTGCTCACGTTGTTCAGCGTGTAGCTGGACAGCTTGTACTCGCGCCGCACGAACTGCAGCAGGTCGAACACCAGCCGCCCGGCGATGGTCGTCTCCACGTTCTCGTGCATGCCGTACGCCGACGACGAGAACACCGTGTTCTTGCTCTTCGCGTGCTCGCCCTTGATGCGGCCCAGCAGCGGGAAGTCTGCCACCTTCAGCGCCGCCGCACGCTTCATCAGGTAGTCAATGTCGAAGTTCTGGATGTTGTAGCCCGTGATGATGTCCGGGTCGCACGCCACCATGTACCGCGCCCACGCCGCCAGCAGCTCCGCCTCGTCCTCGAAGGCGTACACCTCCACGCCCGGGATCGACGAGCACGAGCCCATCGTGAACACCGACTTGAACAGCGGCTCCGTCGACCCCTACGCCTCACGCGCCGCGCGGACCGCCACCTGCTCCGTGATCACGTTGGCGATGGTGATGACGGCGTCCTTCTCCGGCTCGGGGAAGCCGCCCTCCTCCGCACAGCACTCGATATCGAAGGAGAAGATGCGGTAGGGCGCGATGTGGCTGAACTCGTCCTGCGTGGAGTGCGACACCAGGTCCGTGTACAGCACGTCGCACTCGTACTGGCACGTGGACCGCTACGCGTCAGCCCGGTCCGACACAGCCACCCGCTCGGCCTCGGGAAGCAGGCGGTAGCTGCCCGCCTTCAGCTCCAGCCAGTTGCAGCCCACGATCTTGTGGTCCACCATGAAGCGCATCACGAACGGCAACTTCGCCTCGAAGATGTCATGCAGGTGCACGTTGTTCGACGCGAAGGACGCGGGCGGCGGGGGCGCCTGGCCCAGCGCCTTGGCCTGCGCGGCGGCGCGGTAGTTCTTGAACTCGGAGGCGACGGAGCCCTTCTAGGCATGAGTGCGCGCGGACGGAGGTACGAGGTGGAGGATGTCGCGGCAGGGCGGCACGTCGACGGGGAACTGCAGCGTGATCTTCATGAACTCCTCGTCGTTCTCGTGGTAGAGGTAGATGTTCTTCCGCTTCACCATCTCGATGTCCAGCACGCGGCCCGCGCATTTACGCTCCTTCATGCGGTTGGTGAGGTAACACATGAAGTCCTCCTTGTCCGTCGCGTGATTGTAGTGGGGGTGCTTCGATATGAAAAAGTGGGGTGAAGGGAGCGCCGAGCAACGAGGCAGGATATGTATGGCAAAAAGTTGTGCACATTCGCGCACACACTGTGGCCGTCGTTGGTGATTCCGAAGAAACGAATCACGGGGCATCTCTCCTACCGCTGAGTCCAAGCAAAGGGGAAAACGCTGTCGGGATCCATCGCAACATGGGTGGCATCCACGCGTTTCATCATGAGGCCATCGTACCTAGCCATAACCCGCTTCCAGCTCCCTCACAAATCCACATCGATCCATTCAAACACGATGTTGTCCGACTGGTCCGAAATTGTCTTTGCACTTTTCCGCACAATTGCTTTGTCTCTCAAAAATCGGTTTCCTTCCTCCTTATACGCGGCATATCGAGATTTCGCATCCAGCCTAGCCGATCACCGCCATTCCGCTCACAGTACCTTGCCTCCTTTCGAGGTGACAGGGATTCAATATGCTCCCTCTTCTGCGACATGATTGTTACGAAAACGCACGGAGAAATGGGGACAAAAAACGGGGATAATTTGGTTCCCTTTTCGGCACAAGGTTGTCTGGAGTATAGAAGGTTGCACGCGTTGATGGACTCACCATTCACATGGATATTGCTGATGAATCCCACATGCATCAGACGAATGGAGCACACTCCTCCATGCTGTGGAATGGAGACTATATACACTCACAATCTGAAATAGACATCGTTTGAAGGCGCAGGACCATGTGACAAAAAACGGGCTGAATTTCCATCAGTCTAATCCGAATCAAATTGAGACAAATGGAGATCCCAACTGAGGAAGTGCAAAGTGGTTCGTTTTCCATCAATTACGTTGTAACAGTACTGCGGGACGGGAGTGAACAATAGGATTGGTTTCACAGCAATCTGTTAAAGGGAGAGCTGATCATCGAAGAGAATATGATGACGATACGGTTACCGAGTATGTATCAGGATTGTAACTTGTTTCTTCTTGATTGCTCCATTCAGGAGTGTGTCACCTACTACCAGTTCAAACTGAGAGTCTTTTACAGGGTATATCAGAGGCTCTTCATGAATCCTAGGATATGGCGATCGATCTCATTTTCCCCAAGAAGAAGAGTCTTTACGACGCCAAATCTGCTTTTGCATTCCAGAAGAAAGCGTTAGAAGACCTAAAACGATACATTGAAGGGAAGTTGAGAAATGAAGAGAACGTACTCGTGCTCCTTGCTCACCTAACAGAATAGGATGAAGCAGTGAACGAGGAGCTATTGACGCTCCTCATGTATATCTACAGTGCAAATGCGGACGATCGAAATTGTTTTGTCACCCGCATAAACGCTCTTCTCTCTGAATACGATCCCGGGTTCCGTGCCAGTATGCTTGACCAGTAAGGAGTGAGTTACCCTCACGACTGTAGCATATCTGCCTTCATCCGGCTAATGGAGTCGACGACGCCCACCCTCGACCCGTCGATAGCCACGGTCCTGTCGCAGCTGGGCCAGATCGTGAAGAAGTTCAGGAGCGAGACCAACGGAGTCAAGAGGTTCGATCAGGTCGACATCATCTACGTGAACAACGTCAACAGCGTGCTGGAGATAAAGCAGCTGCTGGGGCGAGGGGACCAGGCGAGCGTCTCCTTGGCGACGCTCGTGCAGAGCGGCAAGGAGGTGGCGGTGAAGATGGAGAGCAAGCTGATGAGCAGCAAGGCCCTCGAGAACTTCCGCGTGGGGTCGCGTCGCCGCGGTGAGGCGTAGAGGGAGGTCAACCTGCTGAAGAAGCTGCAGGGCGTGCCGCACGTCTGCCAGATGTACTTTGTGCTGGAGGACAGCACGAACTATAACATCGTGCAGGTGCGCGTACGGCGGCGGCGTGAGGCGTAGCAGGCCATCACGGGCCCGTCTCTTGTGGAGTACTTGGAGAAGACGAAGAGGCCCTTTGCAGAGGAGACGGCGAAGAAAATGGCGCGCGTGCTGATCGAGACGGTGATCGCCTGCCACAAGAGAGGCGTGGTGCACCGCGACCTGAAGCCCGACAACATCATGATGGAGGACGTGAACGACCCGATGAAGCTCGTGCTGATCGACTTCGGGTACTCGCGCGAGATCGACGCGGACTTCTTCAAGACCTACGTGGGAACCACTTCCTACATCGCTCCGGAAATCGTGAGGCTGGCCTCCTATGACAAGCGTGTGGACATCTGGTCGCTCGGCGCCACGTTCTACGCCATGTTCCCGCTCTTTCTCCTCTTCAACCTAGACTCACCGCCTGCTTCCCCTTCGGCGATGGCAAGGACCAGGCCACGCTGACGCGCATCAAGGCGGGAAACTACTTCCAGAACGGCTACTACGAGCGGCTGAGCGACCTTGCCAAGCACTTCATCAGCCTCTTCCTCCAGGTCGATCCCAACGAGCGGATCTCGCTGGAAGCGGTGGCCGTTCCCGCGCGCGCTGACGCGTAGGCGCTGAACCACCCCTGGCTCTCCCAGACTACTGCTTCCCAGCCGGCCGCGGCCAGCGTGACGCCGTTCTCCGTCCAGAGCGTGAACCGCGTCTACTCCTTCGGTAGGCGTGTGGGCGGCGCGTCATAGACAGGGCCAGCGCCAAGCATCCGCGCGATCACCGTGGAGATGTACCACTGTGCCACGGAGGTGAGCTACTACAAGCACACGGACGACAAGGACCCGTGCTCGGTGCTGCAGCCCGGCTACGACGTGATCTGCGACCGCCGCATGTTCTGCCACAACGTGCTGTGGCTGCACTGCCTGCGTAGCCTCTACGACCGCCGCGCAGACCGGCCGGACAACAGTGGGTGCGGAGGGCTGGCGTGAGGGGCAGAGTGGTTGAAGGTGGCGTACAAGGGCTACTCGGCGATCATCTACAACAAGAGCCAGATCCTCGTGAGGATGATAACCACGAAGGACAGAGAGGTGGTGAAGGTCATCCACAACAACGAGACGAACTATATGACCGTTTTCCGAGATGCTATCCTGATCCTCTCTTGCACGGAGAAGGAGAAAGGCATAGAGTACGGATTGCTGTCGATGCAGAGCGCGGTGATGCTGGGCTGCGAGAGACCCGCGGACGATCACTGGGTGGTTCTGAGCAATGGAAACGCTGTCTACTTTGAGAGGTGTTTGCATTCTTGTTTCATACCCGTCCTTTCAGGAGTCAATCTCCATTTTAATGTTCACTACACTCACCGCTCTGGCAAGAAAGAGTGCTACTTCGGTTGGGTACTTCACCTTTTGGAAGCATTCACGGAGTAGTCTTCTTTCGAACTCTGTTTCCTGCTCCTCGATGCAGCTCTCCCGTTTCTTTGCGTTCACTCTCCCGGAGCATATTACCGTGGCC
>ERZ827156.2030-NODE-2030-length-21971-cov-3.369958_pt1 | contig 21971 bp, 16 predicted proteins | sample MGYA00519919_ERZ827156 | MGnify/ENA primary metagenome ERZ827156 (study PRJEB31778, sample SAMEA3449269) | human gut metagenome | biome: human gut; feature: human-associated habitat; material: faeces | place: United Kingdom | collected 2010/2012 ...
TGTATTTCCAGTGAAAGTAGGACACTGCCGGGCTAATCCTTTCAGAACCCCTGAGATCTTTCGGTCTCGGGGGTTTTGTTTATTTTGCGGTTGGAAAAAACGGCGTTATCAGCGGTTACCAGGGGTGAACATCGGAAAATATCGTAATAATTACGATATGTCGGCCGTACCCGCGGCAATCCCGATGGGAACGAAGAGCCTGTACGGGATTAAGGGGCAGTGTTGCGCGTCTTGTTTCTACCAACTAAATAATTCGTGAGCCAGTATGAATGGTGACTTGTTTGATATGACGCCGCCGTCAAAACCGACGGCAGAGGTGTCGCGTTCCGAAAGAAAAACGCCGGCAGCGCTTATTCCTTTGGCAGAACGTCTGCGCCCCGCGACGATTGATGAAGTCATCGGACAGAAAAAACTCTTGGGGAAAGGCCAGCCGCTCCGAGTTGCGTTTGAAACGCATCGGCCGCATTCCATGATTCTTTGGGGGCCGCCCGGTGTGGGTAAAACCACGTTGGCGCGTCTGATGGCGGATGCCTTCGGTTTGGCTTTCATCGCGATCAGTGCCGTGCTCGCCGGCGTCAAGGAAATCCGCGAAGCGGTGGACGAAGCCAAAACCCGTATGGCGGCAACTGGTAAACCCACGCTCGTTTTCGTGGACGAAGTGCACCGCTTCAATAAAAGTCAGCAGGACGCCTTCCTGCCGCATGTGGAAAGCGGCCTTTTTATTTTCGTAGGGGCCACGACCGAAAATCCCTCGTTTGAAGTGAATGCGGCCTTGCTGTCACGCTCGGCCGTTTATGTGCTGGAAAGTTTGTCGCATGACGAACTGAACGAACTCATTGATCGGGCGCTTACGCGGGAAATTCCCGGCATGACCGTGGACGAAAAAGCGCGGGAACTCTTGATCGGGTTGGCCGACGGCGATGCCCGGCGGCTTTTGAATGCGCTCGACGTCGCCTGCGGGATGGCAAAAGACCGACATATGACGACGGTGGACGAAGAATTTCTTCGTAAGACCCTGCCCGCCACGATGCGCCGCTTTGATAAGGGCGGTGACAACTTTTACGACCAGATCAGCGCGATGCACAAAAGCGTTCGGGGCAGTGATCCCGATGCGGCCCTTTACTGGTTTGTGCGGATGTTGGACGGCGGTTGCGATCCCCGCTACATCGCGCGGCGCGTGATGCGGATGGCCGTTGAAGACGTGTCGCTCGCGGATCCCCGCGGGACGCAGTTGGCGGTGGAAGCCGCAGAAATTTACGAGCGGCTGGGATCTCCCGAGGGGGAACTCGCGATTGCGCAGGCGATCGTGTATTTGGCGGTGGCGGCAAAATCGAACGCCGTGTACAACGCCTACAACGCGCTGCGGGACTTTGTGAAGAAAGACGGGACGCGGCCCGTGCCGATGCATATCCGGAATGCTCCGACGAAATTGATGGCGGAATTGGGGTACCACGCGGGGTATCGATACGCCCATGACGAAGAAGGCGCCTTTGCCGCGGGCGAAGTGTATCTGCCGCCGGAAATTGCCGATCAGCATTGGTATGAGCCTACGGATCGTGGGCTTGAAATCAAGATCCGCGAAAAGATGGCGAGACTCAAAGCGTTGAACGACGCCGCGCATGCGGTGGGAAAAGGTCGCTACGACGAAGAAAAGACAAAAGGCTAAGCACAATTTTCTTGCAAGACGTCCGCAAAAGCGGGAGAATTCCGAACTATGTTTTTAAAAGGATACGGAGACTTCCGTATTCTTGAGCTCACGAAAGAATAGGTTCCATAATGCTCGACATCAATATGCTGCGTAAGCAGCTTCCCGACGTGGTGGCCCGTCTCGCGACGCGCCCCTTCGCTTTCCCGGAAAAAGAATTCAATGAACTTGAGAATGAACGCAAGGCGGTTCAGACTCAGACCGAAGAGCTGCAGGCGAAGCGCAATCAGCTCTCCAAGGAAATCGGCATTGCGAAGAAGCAGGGCGGCGACGCTTCTGCGTTGATGGCGGAAGCGGCGGCTATTCCCGAAAAGCTCAACGAACTCTCCGCGAAGCTGGACGAAATCAAGCACAACCTCACGGAAATGCTGATGGCGATTCCGAACCTGCCGCACGAATCCGTGCCGACGGGCCGCGACGAACGCGACAATGTCGAACAGCGCCGTTGGGGGACGCCCCGTACGTTTGACTTCCCGATCAAGGATCATGTGGACGTGGGTGCCCCCCTCGGCATGGACTTTGATACCGCGGCGAAGTTGTCCGGCACGCGTTTCTGCTTCATGAAGGGGCAGGTGGCTCGTCTGCACCGCGCCTTGGCGCAGTTCATGCTCGACGTGCATACGCGCGATCACGGCTACACCGAGTGCTATACCCCCTACATCGTGACGGGCGAAACGCTGCGCGGTACGGGGCAGCTGCCGAAGTTTGAAGAAGACCTCTTTGCCGCGAAGAAGGGCGGCCAGGAAGGTAAGGGCGATCCTCTCTACCTCATTCCGACCGCGGAAGTGACGCTGACGAACTCGGTCGCGGGCAAGATGTTGAAGGCTTCCGACCTGCCGATTCTCGTGACGGCTCATACGCCCTGCTTCCGCAGCGAAGCCGGTGCCTACGGCCGCGATACCCGCGGCATGATCCGTCAGCACCAGTTCGACAAGGTGGAAATGGTGCGCATCGTGCGTCCGGAAGACAGCTACAAGCATTTGGAAGAACTCACGAAGAACGCCGAAGACATTCTGCAGCGCCTGGGCCTGCCCTATCGCGTGATCGTGCTCTGCACGGGCGACATGGGCTTTGGTTCCGCGAAAACCTATGACCTGGAAGTTTGGCTCCCGGCACAGAACACCTACCGTGAAATCAGCTCCTGCTCCAACTGCGAAGCCTTCCAGGCCCGCCGTATGGGTACGCGTTTTAAGGATGAAAACGGTAAGCCGCAGTACGTGCACACGTTGAACGGTTCAGGCCTTGCCGTGGGTCGTACGCTCGTGGCCGTGCTCGAAAACTACCAAAACGCCGACGGTTCGGTGACGGTGCCTGAGGTGCTTCGTCCCTACATGGGCGGCGTGGAAAAGCTCGTGCCGGAAACGAAATAAGTCCTTTTGACGGAGAAGCCGCTTTCGTTTGACGGAAGCGACACAATTGCAAGCCCGCCTTTCCCGGCGGGTTTTGCATTTTCGGTATCGACGTCACGGGAAGCTTGAGCAGATTTGCTTATTGCACACACTGCGTCGCCGTGGCACAATGCACTCCACATTTCGAGGTGAGAAGACTTTCTCACGCCAACCTGCCTTCCCGGGCAAGGTGGATACGCGGATAGCGGATGCGGCTCAGTTTGAGCAAATGAACGGGGAAAAGAAACCGTCCGCTCCTTATCCGAGTCGGGCGGTTTTTTCATACTCGGAAATCGGGTTTTTGAGTGGGCGGCCCACTTTACCATCAAGGCCGCGGGTGGATTTAGTCCTAATTGCTTCACCTTCCCGACGTGGGGAAAAGCGAGCTAAAACGGAGAGCAACATGAGCAACCGTCTTACGATCAAAGGTCAGGTCACGATTCCGAAGGATGTGCGGGAATTTCTGGGCCTTACGATGGGGGCAAGCGCCGTCGAATTCTTTATTGCCGAAGACGGCACGGTGCAGGTGCGAAAGGCACAGACGCCGGGGCGGATTTCCGCGACCGGACGTGAAGCGGTGAAGACCTGCCGTACGCCGCGCCCGGCGGTGTCGCACTGCGATCGGGTACTTGCCCTCTTGTCCGGTACGGTGGCTTAATTCGCCAGGCGCTCGATAAGCGTCAGCAGCGCCTTTTCGTCGTCGGCGTCATTCGGCAGCAGTGCGTCGTCCTCCGTGCCGAGCGTGAAGGCCGTAAGCCCTGCGTTTGCCGACACGGCTGCGGGTGAGACGACAAAACGCGACGAAAGCACGGCGTCGGAGGTTCCGGCAAAGGCCTTTTCCCAAGCAGAACGAAGAACGGACGTTGTCTGCGTTGCCGGCGGCCAACTGTAATTTTCCGGAAAACTCACCGTGAGATCGCGTCGCGCGCCTGTTCGGCTTTCGCCGTTCATGCGTTCCACCGTGATTTGTGCGGCTTCGTAGGCCGCTTCGGCGGTTTCCGTGAGAGCGGCTTTGGCACGGGACGAGAAGGCAGCACGGAAAGTACAGGCGGAGGTCAGAAGCGACGCCCAGTCCTTGCGGCAGACGACGGGGGAGAAAGCAACACTCACGTAGGGAGCGGCACGGTTGATTTGAAACGTCGTCGGGAGATCCCGCCACGCTTTTTGAACGGCGTCGGCGGCAGCGTAGGCGTTGTTTTTTCCCCGGCTCGTGTCTTGCCACTTGATATAACGATCCGCAATGGCGGCGGTGACGGCCGTGAGTCCGGCAAAATTCACAAAACCGCGGGTCGGGCGTCCTTCGAGCGCCAGGTGACCTGAGAATCCCGAAAAGCCGTTGAAACCGGTTGAGAGTCGTTGCTCTCGGGTGTTTTTGAGAATTTCATCCGCAGCGCGATAGCCGGCATCCGGTGCGTCCGCAGCAATCGAGCAGACCCAGACGGGGCGAACAGTTTGAGTGCGGCGAACCCAGTCCCAGAGGAGCGCGGTGCGCCGGGCCAATTCACCTTTTGCCGGAATTGTGATGAGAAGCGATTGGGCGTTGCCGGTCTCGTGCGTACGGAAACACACGGACTGCGTTAAGACGGGGCGCACGGATTCCGTGGGGCTTCTTTTTTCAGAAGTCCCAGCGGGCAGTATCGGTTGCGGCGTCGTCAGCCGACGAGCATCTATCCCCAAAGTTGTGAGAGCCCCTGCGATCGTCGCGGCATTAAAGCCGTTTTTTTCCGAAAAGTGTCCTTTAAGCAGCCGCGTCAGGTTGTCCGTAAAGAAGGCGTCCGGATGAAAGTTGCTCTCAGCCGCGGGCGTAACGCCCGCCGGAACGACAAGCGCTGCGCCGAGGTCGCTTTCAACGGCCCCGGCGGTGCCGACGGCAAGGGCGGCAAAGCCCCCGAAGAACTTATTGAAGGGTATAGCCGGCATAGGACGTCGGTTCTTTGCGGGCCAAGGTGAGGCAATGCAGATTCACTTCGGTGAAAATAAGGGAACCTGCGGCGGGCAGCCCCTTCGGGAACGAAAGTTCGAGTCGGGCCTTCGAAATAAAGACGGGGAAATGTCGCCATTCGCGTCCGCCCAATTTGAAGGTAAGCGTCAGCTTGGCGACGGTAAGTCCCGCAATTTCCGCGTAATCGGTTTCGATCGATTCCAGTTTTCCGCCGGCGGCGTAAAGACCGGCTTGGCCGGCCGTTGCCGGTGCTTCCGTCAAAGTATCTTCAAAAACGGCGTAAAACCGTTCAGCCTTCAATTCCTCGGGCGGCGTAAAGACTTTTTCAGCTACGCCCGCCAATACCCCGCGGTAGTTTTGATGCGGTTCATAGGTGCGCCAGAGAAGGGGCCACAAGGGGTCGAAAGCGACGAGGCTTTTCACGGGGAAACCGTTTTCATCCTGAAGCTCGATCCGCAGGAACCCTGCGGCATTTTCGTGCGTGGAATACGCTTCTTCGGGACGGAACGTGACGGGGAGACCTTCGGGGAAGAAGGGAAAGTAAAAGGACTTGCCGGCTTTCGTTTTGTCGCCGGCCCGTACGCACCCCAAAGCCGGGGTTGATCCCGCAAAGTGGCCCGTATCGGCAATGCCGACGTAGGCGCCGAGTTCGATCCCGTCCGAAGAAGGATTATCGGTTTCTTTGGCTAAGCCCGGCGACATCCGTACGACGTGTTCTTCCACGAACTGCAGGAAACTCTCTTCATGATCTTCGCCGATATGGTCGGTGAGATCGTCAAAAAACGCCTCGCTCTGCAGGCTGCGCATCAAGGCGTCCGAAATGGGATTGATGAGGGACGCAAAGGTGAGCGGTTCCGTCGGTTCCTTGATGCCGAGCCAAGTCCAGGGGGTGAAGTCACGGGCTAAATGCGCGCCTTCTTCCTCTTGCGCCGACTGCATCTCGGTGCGGGCGAGTTTCAATAGGGGCGCAGCCGTCGAGACGCCGGTGCGTTCCATGATCCACTGCGCGAGCGCAACGGCCGCGGCGCGCGGTGCGTAGCCTTCGGTTTCCGGGTACTCATCGTAAATAAGATGCAGGATGAGGAGTATCCAGTCGCCCGTGCGGCCGGGATTTTTTACGCGTTCCAAAATGGCACGGCGCCGTTCGTATGCGTCGGCGTCATAAAAAGCTTCGCCCAGAAGCTGCAGCCCTCCCACAAAGTAGAAAATCTGAGGATTTCCCGTGTTGCGCAAAAGCAGCGTCAGAAGCGACAGGGCTTTCCCGACCGAGGCGGGGCACCCGATGCCGCGCGCACAGCATTCGGCCGCCCTCAGTTGTGCGGGCACCGATCCGCGGGCGGCTGCGGTCATCAACCAGTGCAGGGCTTCCGCTTCATCGTGCGGTTGACGGGGCGTAACCTGCAGCAGTTGTTCGCCGAAAAAGGCGAGCAGTTTCGCACTCGGAGCGTGGACGAGCTGCTCAGTGAGAAGACTCCCCGCGAGAAGCCCCGGAATCCGTTGGACGATTGAGAGGTGTCGGTCATCCAAAAGCCAGTCGACGGCCGGCGGAAAACCTGCGGCGAGAAATTGTCCCGCGGTATAAATGACGGCGGGCAGCGTTTCGTCGTGATACTCCGTGTCCGCGAGCATCTGCTGCGCTGCGAGAAAAAGCGCGGCCGGCGTGCGCAGATGCAGGAGCCACTCCCGCCGCTGAGCCCGGGCGCGGCGGGGGAAGGGGCGCATTGTGGCGGCGTACGCAAGGGCATTTTCATAGGTTGCCCGCTCGGTCCACCGGCGGCGCAGCCGGGCGACGGTTTCATCCGTTCCGTCGTTTTTAAGGTCTCGGCGCGACGGCGGGAGCCACCGTACTCGGTCTTCCTCGGCGGTGACGGGGGTGTGGTGAAAGAAGGCACCGGCAACGAGAATTCCGACGGGGGCGATTTTGTCGCCCTTTGTGAGGTGAGACGCCGAGGCGACGGGCATGATGACCGGAACGTTTTTGAATTCCGGGTTGGTCCAGGCGACGCTCACCGCTGAATAGCGTCGCCCGCCGAGAACGCCCAGGTTCTTAATGGATTTCACCACGCCGCAGCGTCGGTAAAAGGCCATGTCGATGTTTTTGAGCCCCGGCGCTTCCGGAAGGTTGCCGAGTGCCCAGAAGACGAGATGACAGGTGAGGGGAACGCCGGCCCGCAAAAGCGTCGCCTGACGTGACCAGCCCGCGGCGTAGACGGTGTAACGATCGCTGGGTTTGACGGTCTTCCTGCCGATGCTTACCGAGTAATAGGCTTCGGTGAGATTGTCCTCGACGGCGACACCCGAGATGACGACTGGGGTTTCCCGTTCCGTGGCAATGAAGGGATAAACGGGACCGTCGGCGACTTCGGTGTCGCCCCAGCTTTCGAGTGAATTTTTTAGGAGCACAGCCTGCAGTTTCCCCGCCGCATCGCGTTTCCAACCCGCCGAAGCCGTGGTTCTTAAAACGGCGGCCGGGCGCACGTCGTAGCTCCCCAAGGGGTGAGATTGCGGCGGCTGAAAATGAATCCCGTCGCTCTCGTCGGGGGACTGCAGGGCCTCATCCGGCCCCGTAAACGGCGTGAGTCCCGAGGGGAGTTCGCTTTGAGGAATGTCGTCGGTTCCGAACCAGTCGCTTAAGGTCGGGAAACCGTTCGCGGCGCGTCCGACCACCTTAAAGAGCGGTTCGCCGCAGCGGGTAAAGGGATTCAGGATTCCGGGGCGGCGTGCCGCCTGATTTTTGAGTTTCCCGTCGGCCCAATCCTTAAGGCGCAGGAGAGCGAGTTCAGGCGGTACCGTGAGTCCCATGCCGAGTCGGCGCAGCGTCTTGCGGACGGGGGCCCGGTGCCAGAAACCGGCATCTCGCCGGGAGCTGTCCAGGGTTTTGCCGTCTTTGAGTTTTTCCAGCATGACGACGGCTACGCTCCAAGTCACGCGGTTTTGCCAAGCCGGGGAATCCGCCGTGCGGGCGCCCCGCAGAAACCGAACCCCGAAGAGAATGTCGAGGATGTCGGTGTACTGGTCGCGGTTCGCGTAAATCTCACCGAAATTGCCGTAAAGCCGCGAGAGTTGGTTTTCCAAATAACTTTCGAGGAGGTCGTCGCCCGCCGCGCGGTGTGCGAAGGCAGCGGTGGCGATCACGTCGGCTTTGAACCCCGGGTTGTGCCGTAAGGCCGCATCAATCCAGACGGTATCCGTCTTTTGCTCCCAGACGGCGGCAAAGCGCACGGCATTTGTGCCGGCGATCCGTTTGACGGCGGCGGGAAAACTATCCCGATGGGCGACGACGCGGAATTTGCCGGTTTTAAAAAGCGTATGAATGACGTCGGCGTCCGCAAAGGCGGCCAGTTGGTTTTCCACTTCGGCCGCCAGGGCTTCCGTGCGGGAAGTCATTTCGCGGGTGAGACCGTAACCGGGAAGATTGCAAAGAAGAAGACTCATAACAAGCGTCGGTGCAGAAAAAATGGGTCGCAAAGGCTGCGAAGAATTGGCATTATACTGCAGCAAGGCCGTGGTTTTGAGTTAAATTTCACGTAAAATCAAAAGTTAATGCGTTCATTTTTTTTGCAAGGTTGACAGCAATGTCGGCTTGACCTCGTGACTTCAGTTGCGAGTCAAGCCTGCTGCCGTGAAGATCATCTCAGCCAGTCCCGCGAAGACAAAAGAACCCGCCTTTTTTTTGCAGCAACGGCGGGTTTTATTGCCGGGCGACGGATTATTTCATCGGCATCATGCTCAAACCGTGCAACGGTTCGTTTTCTGACATCATCCGTTTGACTTGCGTCGTGCGTAAGACGGAGTTGCTTTGTCGGCCGACCGTCAAGCCTCTTCTCGCCAAGTACGACTTCGAAAAATCGGTCTGAAAGTTTTGTGCCGCCATCAACGAAGCCTGCGGCACGGTTTCCTAAAATTCTGAGATGAACCGCGGCCCATAGCACAAACGAATGCGCCTGATGCAGACGGTACAACTAAAAGTTACCCCTAGAAAAGTACGGGATTGCACCTTTCGGGACTGCGGCAGACTGTGCCCCGTTTCTGTCGACTTGAGTCGGCAGACCGGTATTTATAACAGTCTGGAGCTTCTTTATGACCACTCTCAGCGCCTATGCGCTCAATTTCCGGGGTCGACTTTTCCCTCCTCTTATCTCCGGCGGCATGGGCACCAACATCTCCACCGACCGTCTGGCGCTTGCCATTGAAAAGATCGGCGGCATTGCTCACGTGTCCGATGCGGAGTTGCCGGACGTCTGCGACCGACTTTTCGGTACGCGCTTCACGGCGGGCAAGGCAAAGCGCTTTCAGGCCCTGCGTACGAATTCGGTGAAGACGGAAGAGACGTTTGACCTCGGTGCCGTTCGCGAAGCGACGTTGCGCTACGTGGGCAGCCTTATGGAACGAGCGACGGGCAATGGGCTGCTTCTCATCAACTGCATGGAAAAGCTCACGATGAATGCCGGACTCGAAACACTGAAGACCCGACTCAATGCGGCGTTGGATGCCGGCATCGGCGGCATCACGCTGGCGGCAGGCCTGCATCTTTCAAGCTTCCGGCTCATGCAGGAAAATAAGCGCTTTCACGACGCTCTTCTCGGCATCATTGTTTCTTCCCACCGAGCGCTGAACCTTTTCCTGCGAAAGAGCGAATCGACGGGACGGCTTCCGGACTACATCGTGGTCGAGGGACCGCTTGCGGGCGGACATTTGGGGTTCGGCATGGACTGGGCACTGCATTCGCTGCCCGCCATCATGCGCCAAGTGAAGGCTTATCTCGCGGAAAAAGGGTTGTCGATTCCGGTCATCGCCGCGGGCGGCATCTTCACGGGAACGGAAGCCGTGAAAATGATCGAAGAGAACGGCGCCGGCGGCATTCAGGCGGCGACACGCTTTGCCGTGGCACAAGAAAGCGGCCTCTCGCAGGCCGGAAAGACGGCCTTCTTCAACGCCCGACCGGAAGACATCGTGGTGAACAGCTTCTCTCCGACGGGCTACCCCATGCGAATGCTGAAGTCATCGCCGGCACTTGCGCAGGCGGTTCGTCCCAACTGCGAGGCCTACGGTTACCTGCTCAATCACGGCGACTGCCCGTACCTCAAAGAATGGCGGGAGCGCGAGGCGGCGATTGAACGGGGGGAACTCTCGGCCGAAACCGCGCCCTGCATGACGCACGGATGCCTGTGCACTCACATGAGAAACTACAAGGTGTGGACCTGCGGCGCGAATGCCTCACGGCTCCGTGAAACGAGTGTGCAGCGCGAGGACGGCTCTTGGATCGAGCCCACCGCCGTCGAAGTCTATGAAGATTACCTCCATTCCGAAGGCGGCAGGGTGGCGCTGCCTCGGGAAGCGGAGATCTACCTTCAGAATCGGGAAAAAGCACTCGCTTTGAATGCGTCGGCCGAGACTTTCTAGAAAAACAAAGGGGGTGCCTCTTCGTCAGCGGACGACTTTATCAACACCCCCTCCTATATCTGAGAAAACGGCAGACTTCGGTCGGAAGGCCTAAGGCAAAGGGCTTAAGCAGAGGCCGCTGCTTTGCGATAGGGTAGCGGACAGGCTGTCGGTGTAAGAGCGGCGGCCCGAATAACGGAGGCCTTATGGCATTTAACAATATGTTCTACTACCTTTTCCTCTGCCTCTTCTTTTTCGGCATCGGGGAATTTTTGGGGGTGCTCACCAAAGCCCGTCTGTCGGCGGTGTTCGTGAGCCTGATGTTGTTCTTGGTCTGCTTTATGACGGGCGTCATTCCGCCCGACATCATCGCGCAGGCGAAGTTGGACGGTATCGGTAAGTGGGCGGTGATCTTTATCGTCTTCTCGATGGGTACCACCATCAATCTGAAAGAATTCATCGAACAGTGGCGTACCCTCACGACAGCTGTTTTGGCCATGGCCTTTGTGATGCTCTCCGGCGTCGTTCTCATTCCCTTGGTGGGCTACAACGAAGCGATTGTGTCAATCCCGATCATCAACGGCGGTATCGTGGCCACCCAAATCATGACGAATTCGGCGATGGAACACGGCTTTACGATGGCCGCAGCCCTGGGGACGATCGTCTTTGCCGTGCAGAAATTCGTGGGAACGCCCTTTGCGTCGCACTACGGCTTAAAGGAAGCCCGCATGCTCGTCGAGGAATACCGCAAGACGGGGACGGTGCCGCCGGAATACGGTGCGAAGCCCAAGGCCGTGAAGGCCGAAGGCGAAAAGAAACTGCTCTTTTGGGAACAGCACAAGAATTTCTACGGCAACTTCACTTGCCTGACGATTACCGGGCTCTTTTGCTGGGTGGCGTTCGTCTTGGGTAAGAACACCGGCATCGCCGCGTCGATCTGGGCTCTTATTTTGGGGTGTGTCGCGGGCTGCACCGGCATGCTGCCGAAGAACATTCTGAAGCACGCTAATTCCGCCGGTATCTTCAACGCGGCCTGCTTTGCGACGATCATTCCCTCGTTGGCCCGCATTACCCCCTCGGATTTGGTGCATTTGGGCATCGCAACGGCGATCCTCTTTGCCGTGGTGCTCGTGACGCTGTACCTCTTTTTCTACGTACTCCCCTTCTGGAAGATCCTGGGTTCGAAGAACGTGGCAATGGGCGTTGCAGTCTGCCAGCTTCTGGGGTTCCCGGCGACCTACCTTATCGTGAACGAAGTCGCGCAGGCCGTGGGGCAGACCGAAGAAGAACGCAGGATTATTTCGGATCGACTGATGCCCAAGTACTTGGTTGCCGGGTTTACGACGGTGACGTCCTTGTCCGTGATTGCGGCCGGTATCTTTGAAAAATTCCTCTAAGGTAAATAACGATGTTGACGTTTAATCCTCAGTACTATCCCTACAGTTCCCGCCGCAGCGTCGTTTACGCCGCCAACGGCATGTGCTGCGCCGGCAACCCGACCGTCACTTCGATCGGTCTGCAGACGATGTTAAAGGGCGGCAACGCCATTGACGCGGCGATCGCGATGGCCGCGGCGCAGCCCGTCGTCGAACCCACGGGCAACGGCATCGGCGCCGACGCCTTTGCGATCATTTGGCACAAGGGCAAGATCTACGGCATCAACGGCTCAGGCCCCGCGCCGAAAGCCTTGTCGGTTGCGGCTCTGAAGGAACGCGGCCACGACAAGATTCCGTCTTACGGCATTGAACCCATTGATGTGCCGGGGGCGCCTGCGACGTGGGCAGCGGTAAACGAACGGTTCGGCCGCCGCAGCCTCGCGGAAAACATGGAACTTGCGGCGCAGTACGCTGAAAACGGTTACCCGGTTTCGCCCATGATGAGTTATCTCTGGAACGAAGCTTACGGGATCTACACGAAGGAACGTGAAACGAAGCCTGAATTGCAGGGGTTCTTCGACGTCTTCTGCCCGAACGGCCGTCCGCTGCAGCCCGGCGAAATCTTTAAGGCGCCGCAGCTGGCGAAGACTCTGCGCGAAATCGGCCGTACCAACGCCGAAAGCTTCTACCGCGGCGAACTCGCCGCCCGCATCGGCGATTTCTTCAAGAAGTACAACGGTTTCCTCACCGCGGACGACTTGGCGGCCTTTAAGCCCGAATGGGTTGATCCGATTTCCGTCAACTACCGCGGCTACGACGTGTGGGAAATTCCGCCCAACGGTCACGGCATCACGGTGCTGATGGCTCTCAAGATCATGGCGGGCTTTGAAATGCGCGGCCACGAAGACATCGAAACCGTGCACCGTCAGATCGAAGCGATGAAGCTCGCGATGAAGGACACGGCCGAATACGTGACGGAACCGAGCTTCATGAAGGTCACCGCCGAAGAACTTCTGAGCGATCGGTACGCTGCCGACCGCCGCGCCCTCATCACCGATACGGCGATGGATCCGCAGGCGGGCGATCCCCGTTATCACTCCACGATTTACTTCTGCACGGCGGATAACGAAGGCAACATGGTGTCGTGGATTCAAAGTAACTTCCGCGGCTTCGGTTCCGGCGTGGTGATGCCCGATACCGGCATCTCCTTTAACGACCGCGCGGAAAACTTCCGCTTTGATGAAAATCACGCCAATGCCCTCTTGGGCGGCAAGCGTCCCTACCACACGATTATCCCGGCCTTCCTCTCGAAGGACGGCGAAGCCGTGGGGCCCTTCGGCATCATGGGCGGCTTCATGCAGCCGCAGGCGCATATGCAGGTCGTGCAGAACTTGGTCGACTACGGCATGAATCCGCAGCAGGCCTTGGACGCTCCGCGTTGGCAGTGGATCGGCGGCAAGAAGGTCGAAATGGAACAGGAATGGTCCAACGCGATCGTGAACCGGCTTCTCGCGAAGGGGCACCAGATGCTCGTGCAGCCCAACCCCTACCACATGGGGCGCGGTCAGATGATTCTCCGTATGCCCAACGGCGCACTCTGCGGCGGTACTGAAAAGCGCACCGACGGCCAGATCATGTGCTACTGATCGGCATCGGTTCGTGACACGGCGGCGCCTTCGGGCGCCGAAACGAAGCACCCCGGCGGGTTTGACCTGTCGGGGTGTTTCAGTTGTCGCAGGTTTGTGCCGACATTTCCATCAACTAAAAAAGGCGTCCCTTCGCAAGGAAAGGACGCCCAAATGAGACGGAAGGCCGTCTGCCGGACGTGATTGAAACGCCGGCAGAGACGGGGATTCCTTTATGCCTTCAGCGCATTCAAGGCCGAACCCGCCTTAAACCAGGTGAGTTGCTTGGCGTTGTAGGAATGCTGTGCTTCAAAGCGTTCCTTCTTGCCGTTTTCGTGCGTGAGCTCAATCGTCACGGTCTTACCCGGTGCGATGGAAGCGAGGTTAAGCACCGAGATGCGGTCCTTTTCCTGGATTCGGTCGTAGTCAGAGGGATTGACGAAGGTGAGCGCCAAGACGCCCTGTTTTTTAAGGTTCGACTCGTGAATACGAGCGAGGCTTTTTGCAAGCACCACGCGCACTCCGAGATAACGCGGTTCCATGGCGGCGTGTTCGCGGCTGGAGCCTTCCCCGTAGTTGTCGTCGCCTACGATCACGGAACTCACGTTGTGGTTCTTGTAGTAACGGGCGACTTTCGCGGGGGTGTCGTAGGACTTCGTTTCCACGTTCCAGACGCTCCCCGTCACGCCGTTGAAGGCGTTGACGGCGCGCTCCAACAGATTGTCCGAAATCCGGTCTATGTTGCCGCGGTACGCGAGCCACTTGCCCCCCGGAGAGATGTGGTCCGTGGTGCACTTGCCCTTGGCCTTGATGAGAAGCGGCAGTTCGACGAAGTCCTTGCCGTCCCAGGCGGGGAAGGGTTCGAGCAACCGGATGCGTTCGGCGTTGGGGCTTACCTTGATTTCGATCTTTTCATAGGTCGGAAGGATGCAGCCTTTCACTTCCTTCACAAAGCCCTTCTTCGGCAGTTCTTCGCCCTTCGGGGCCTTGAGCTGATAGTTGGTACCGTCGGCCGCCTTAAAGGTACCCTTTAAGGGATTGAAGGTGAGATCGCCCGCAATCGCCATCGCCATCACGATTTCGGGCGAGGCGAGGAAGGCATTCGTCTTCTTGCTGCCGTCGTTGCGGCCGGCGAAGTTGCGGTTGAAGGATTCGATGATGGCGTTCGGTTTCGTGGAATCCCCGATCGTGCGCTTCCACTGACCGATGCAGGGACCGCAGGCGTCGGCGAGTACCGTGGCGTTCAGCTTTTCAAAGTACTGGAGAACACCGTCGCGCTTGAGGGTTTCATAAATCCGGACGCTGCCCGGCACCACGAGGAGCGGGGTCTTGAATTCAATGCCTTTTTCGACGATCTGTTTGGCGACTGAAGCCGCACGCGTAATGTCTTCGTAGGAAGAATTCGTGCAGGAACCGATCAGAGCCACTTCAAGCTGCGTGGGGAAGCCCTTTTCCTCGGCGATCTTCGCAACGTCGGACAAAGGCATCATGGCGTCCGGAGACATCGGGCCGTTGATGGCGGGTTCCACCTGAGAAAGGTTGATTTCGATCACGCGGTCGTAGTACTTCTCGGGGTGAGCGAGTACTTCCTTATCGGCAGCGAGATCCTTCTTGACGCCGTCGGCGAGTTTTGCGACCGCAGCGCGCCCCGTGGCGGTGAGGTAGCGCTTCATCGCGTCGTCATAGGGGAAGACGGTCGTCGTCGCGCCCACTTCTGCGCCCATGTTGCCGATCGTCGCCTTACCCGTGGCGGACAAGGTCTTGCAGCCGTCGCCGAAGTATTCGATGACGCAGTTCGTACCGCCCTTGGTGGAGAGGATGCCGGCGACTTTGAGAATCACGTCCTTAGGAGACGCCCATCCCTTTAATTTCCCGGTGAGCTTGATGCCGATGATCTTCGGCATTTTCAGTTCCCATTCCATGCCCATCAACGCGTCGCAGAGGTCGGCGCCGCCCGCTCCGATCGCGAGCATCCCGAGACCGCAGGCCGTGGGGGTGTGCGAGTCGGTGACGAGCATCATGCCGCCCGGAAAGTCGTAGTTCTCAAGGAAGATCTGGTGGCAGATGCCGGCGCCGGCGGGCCAGAAGTCAAAGCCGTAGCGGCGGCTTACGTCCCGCAGGAACGTGTAGGTTTCGTAGTTGTTTTTATCGGCGACCTTGAGGTCAGGGATGGCGCCGGCGTTTGCCTGCACCAAGTGGTCGCAGACGAGGGCCGCGGGAAGGGCGATCCGTTCCTTTTTTGAGGCGAGGAATTGAATGATCGCCATCGGGCCGCCGATGTCGTGGGTACCGGCGCGGTCAGGTTTCAATTCCACGTAGTCCGCACCGCGCTTGAAGTCCCGAAGGTCTTCGGGATGATAAAGGTGCGCAAACAGGATCTTTTCAGTGAGGGTCAGGGGGTGCTTGATCGCAGCGCGCACGACCTTCATGCGCTTGGGGTAGTTCGCATAGAAGGCCTTGATCATGTCGAAGTCGCGGATAGCAGCGGTTGCGGCGGCGGCAGCTTCGCTTTCGGCGGCACCCATGGGCATCATCGACACGGCGGCAGCGGCGCCTGCGCCCTGAATGAGGGTGCGGCGGGAAACGGTGGTTCCGTTCATTTTTTTTTCGTCTCTCCTGTGAGAATGTTCTTTTCGGTGCCGCAGACCGCGGGGCCCGGCGCCGACAGGGACGAATTATTCGGCGGTGTGCCCGCTAAGTAGTCGAGACAAAAGTCAAAGAAAGCGCAATGAGGGGTAGGGGCGGAAAACGGGGACACCGGCGATTTTTTGCGTGGGAACAAAAGACTTTGACAATTCTCGGGGTGGTGAGTACAATACCGCGTTTTCGCATCCTTGCCGCACCGATACGACGCTCGGGCGGCTTATTTCCGCAAGGAGGAATCAATGCGTCATTACGAATTGTGCGTCATCGTGCACCCGGATCAGTCCGAACAGGTTCCCGCGATGATCGAACGCTACAAGGCTCTCGTGCTCGAACAGGGCGGTAAGATTCACCGCATCGAAGACTGGGGCCGTCGTCAACTCGCTTACCCGATCGCCAAGCTCGTGAAGGCTCGCTATGTTCTCATGAACATCGAATGCACGAGCGAAACCCTGGCCGAAATCGAAAACGGGTTCCGTTTCAACGACGCCATCCTGCGTCACCTCACCGTCAAGATGAAGAAGGCCGAAACCGCCCCCTCCGTCATGATGAAGTCGGTGGAAAAGGACGAAGCCCGCAAGGCTGCCGCTGCTGAAGCTGCTGCCCGCGAAGCGGCTGAAGAAGCCACGGCGTCCGAAGAAGCGTAATCAGGCGCTTTTTGGTGAACCGCGCTTTAAGTGACCGAAAATAAGGAGACGATGAATCAGCCCGGCGTCAATCAGTTGACGATGACCGGGATGATTGCCGAAGCAAAGGATTTGCGCTACACCCCCGGCGGCATCGCCGTTTGGGAAGGGATGCTTCACCACACGTCAAACGTGTATGAAGCGGGCGCTCTGAGGCGGCTTGAATATGATGTTCCCGCCATCGCCTTTGCCGATACGGCGCTGCAGCTCGTGAAGATTCCCGTAGGCAGCTCCGTCAGGTTCGCCGGATTTATCGCCCCCCGCTCGGTAAAAACACAGCGACTCGTGGTTCACATAACGGAATTCAAAGATATTTAGGAGTTGAAAAATGGCATTTGGTGCTAAAGGTAAGGGCAAGCCCCGCCGCACTAACCAGCAGAGCGCTCTCTTTAAGCGCAAGAAGTTCTGCCGCTTCACGGCTGAACACGTCGAACAGATCGACTACAAGGACATCGATACGCTGCGCGATTTCATCCAGGAAAACGGCAAGATCATGCCGGCCCGTCTGACCGGGACGAAGGCGCACTATCAGCGTCAGCTCGACACCGCGATCAAGCGCGCCCGCTTCCTCGCTCTGTTGCCCTACACCGATAACCAGGGGACGCGTTAATCATGCAGGTCATTCTTCTCGAAAAAATCAATCACCTCGGTGAACTCGGCGCTGTCGTTAAGGTTAAGGACGGCTACGCTCGTAACTTCCTGATCCCTCAGGGCCACGCCAAGCGTGCGACGAAGGCGGCCATCGCTGAATTCGAAGCCCGTCGTGCCGAACTCGAAAAGGCTCAGGCCGAACGCATCGCTGCCGCGGAAGAACTCGCCGGCAAGATCAACGGTCAGACGGTCACCATCGCTAGCAAGGCCGGTGTTGACGGCCGTCTGTTCGGTTCCGTGACGAACGCCGACATTGCCGAAGCGCTTGACAAGCTCGGCTTCCAGATCAAGAAGAGCCAGGTTCGTACCCCGCTCGGTGCGATCAAGTCCTTGGGCGACTACACGATCACCATCGGACTCATGACCGACATCACCGCCGACGTGACGGTGCAGGTCGTGGCCGAAGAGTAATCTCGGCGCTGCTCTGAGACGTCTTCTTGTGTCAACGGGGAGACGGCTCGCGAAAAACCGATTCGAAGTTAGGAAAGGATTCCTGAACTTCGGGTCGGTTTTTTTCGTATCAGTGCCTATTGGACGTGCTTATTGAACGGCCGGGCAGTCTGCGAAGGTACAAAGTCCGAGTTCTTTTCGAATTTGCGGCGAAGGTCTCTGCAGCAGGCCCTCAAAAAGTGAGGCCGGCACGCAATAGAATTCCGGCTTGTTGCGGTTGAGAATAGCCATCGGCAGGCTCTTTCCGGCTAAGGCGGTTTTCTCGCAAAAAGCAAGTCGAAATTCTGTACCTGTTTTCAGATTTGTGGGACAATCTGACCTCTTCTTTACTGAGTCTTTTTTCATTGCGATTTCATGAATGACATCAAAGTAGTGGAGCCGGGGGATCTGCCGCCCGCGGACGTCATTGACCCCGTGAGTGAACCGGACGATACGGCAGCCGTTTCCGAAGCGGATTTGGCCGACGTCGTTATTCCGACTGACGTGCCGGCGCATGAAGAACCGGTCGCGGCCTCCGTGCCAATGACGGGCGCTTCGTTTGACCGACCGAGAGAGACGGCAGCAGCGTCTGAAGACGTGGCGTCCATCCGGCGTCCCCCCCAGTCGATTGAAAGTGAACAGGCCGTGTTGGGCGGTTTGCTTTTGGACAACAACGCCTTTGACCAGGTGGCGGACGTCATCGGGCCGGATGATTTTTATCGACGGGACCATCGCCTTATCTTCGAAAAGATTCAGGCAATGTGTATCGAAGGGCAGCCCGCGGACGTGGTGACCGTCTACGGGGCGCTTCAGGCCGAAGGCAAGGCGCAGGAAGTGGGGGGGCTGCAGTATTTGAACAGCCTCGCGACCGGGACGCCGTCGGCCGCCAACATCCGACGTTACTCTGAAATCGTGCGGGATCGCTCGATTCTGCGACAGTTGGTGACGGCAGGCGACACGATTTCAACGACGGCTTTGGCGCCTCAGACGGAAAACATTTCGCAGCTTCTCGATCAGGCACAGCAGTTGGTCTTTGCAATCGACGAAAAGTCCAACAAAGGCAAAAAGGGTTTCCGTCCCTTAAACGAACTCGCGGCCAACGTGACGCGGGAACTGCAGGCGCTTTATCAGGAAAAGAGCCGCGAAGACGTTACCGGGTTGTCCACGGGGTTTATTCAATTGGACCGTATGACGTCGGGCCTGCAAAAAGGCGACCTCATCATCGTGGCCGGGCGCCCATCCATGGGCAAAACGTCGTTTGCCATGAACATTGCCGAATACGCCGGTATGTCGCTCAAGATGCCGGTCGCGGTCTTTTCGATGGAAATGACGTCCGAGCAGCTGGCCAAGCGTCTCATCAGTTCCGTGGGCCGCATTGACGCACAGAAGATACGTAAGGCGCGCTTTGAAGACAGCGACTGGCAGCACTACACGGAAGTCGTGGCGCGGATGAATAAGCTGCCCTTCTATATTGATGACACCCAGGGGCTCACCGTGAACGAAGTCCGAGCCCGCGCGCGGCGTTTGGCCAAAAACACGGGGCCGCTTTCGTTGATCGTGGTGGATTACCTGCAGCTGATGTCGGGGTCGGCGCGCTTTGCGGGGACGGACAACCGTGCGGCGGAAATTGCGGAAATTTCCCGGGGGCTGAAAGGCCTTGCCAAAGAAATGAACGTTCCGGTGATTGCGCTCTCGCAGTTGAACCGAGGCGTGGACGCCCGCACCGACCGACGTCCGGTGATGAGTGACCTGCGTGAATCCGGCGCTATCGAACAGGATGCCGATATGATTCTCTTCATCTACCGCGATGAGGTCTATCACAAAGATACGCCGGATAAAGCGGTGGCGGAAATCATTATCGGCAAACAGCGTAACGGTCCCACGGGGACGGTGAGAATGCGTTTTGACGGGCAGTTCACGCGCTTTGACAACCTGGCCGAAGACGTGAGTCTACCGCCGGAGATGCAGCAGTAAGAGGGCAACAATGGAATTTCTTACTTCGATTAACTGGGTGGATTTTTTCCTCTGGTGCCTCGTCGTTGTTTTGATCGGCGTCGGTATTGCGGGAACGATTATTCCGGCGCTTCCTGGCCACCCTATGATTTTTGCGGGTGGGTGGCTTGCGGCCTGGATCGGTCACTACGAATCGATCGGCTGGGTGACGTTGACGGTTCTCGGGATTCTCACCGCCGTGGGGTTTGCCGTGGACTGGGTTTCTCAGACGATGGGTGCAAAAAAAGCGGGGGCCACGAAGTACGGTACTGCGGGCGCCTTGATCGGGACGATCGCAGGGCTCTTCATGGGAATCTTTGGCATTCTCTTTATGCCGCTGATCGGGGCCTTCATCGGGGAATTCATTGCTCAGAAAAACCTCAAAATTGCCACGAACGTCGGTTGGGCCACCTGGGTCGGCATGATGGTGGGGGCGGCTTTGAAAGTCGCCATTGCCTTCATGATGACGGGGATCATCGTGTTTATGCTCCTCGTGTGACGACGGACTGTTGCCTCAAAAACGCTCGGTGCTTTTTTCGGCATCGGGCGTTTTTTGTGTCGAGAAATGTGCAGAAAACTTCACTCTTTGCGCTTTTAAGATGAATAGTGCACAATAGTTCACATTGAGGAGGCCGTGATGAAACACGAAATCGATGACGGTTGGATGGTGAAAATGTTGGGGATGCCCGTGCTCGACATGAAGACCGTGGGCGCCGCGGTACGGCGTCGACGTAAGTCGCTCGGACACTCGTTGGATACCGTTGCGGACTTCTGCGGCGTGAGTAAACGCACGCTCATTAAGTTGGAACAGGGGGCGGACGTCCGGTTTTCGACGCTGACGGCCGTCATGGCGACGCTGGGGATGACGCTTGATTTTTCCGAGACGACGAAGGCTGTGCTCCGGAAAGATGCTGCCGCCGTGAAGGAGTCGGACGATGACTGGTACTGACCTCACTTGCCGCGTCATGATCGGAAATCAGTCGGTCGGCATTATTCAGACCGATCGTGAGACGGCGACGCTCACCTATGATGAGGATTGGAAGATTGTCGGTTTTCCGTTGTCGCCGTCCCTGCCGTTGGACGGTTCCGCAGAGAGCGGGGCAGTGTTTGCCTTCGTTGAAAATATGCTGCCCGAAGGGGACGCACTGGAACAACTTGTGTTGCTGAGTCAAATTCCGCGGCGCGACGTACTGCGGTTGGCGATGGCGCTGTCGGTGAGAAACGATTTGCCGGGCGCGGTTCGTTTGATTGACGGAGGGAGCCGGCCTTCAGCGATGAAAGACGCTTTTCGTCCTATTACGGAAGCGGAAATTCTTGAACGACTGAAGGCACCGGATATTTGTCCGCTGACGGTTTGGGACGGGGTGCCGAGATTATCGGTGGCAGGCGTGCAGACGAAACTCAATGTGCTTAAGATCGGTGAAGATTATGGGTTGGCGGAAGGTGAAAATCTCGCCTCCGACCGACTGCTCAAATTTGAGAAACCGTCGGTGAAGCATCTCGTACTCAACGAATATCTGACGATGAAATTGGCGGCAGGATTGGGCTACTCAGTGGCTGATGTACACCTCTTGCGGTTTGGGGATTTCCGAGCCCTGGAAGTGCTTCGCTTTGACCGGAAAGTGACGAAAGACAAGGGGCAGCTTCGCGTGAAGCGGCGACATGTGATCGACGGGTGCCAAGCTTTGGGGAAAACTTCAATCCTCAAATATGAATGTCCGTTTGGTCGCGGCGTGGCATTGGGCATTAATTTTGAAATGTTGTTCGGTCTTTGTCGTGCCGCTGAAGATCGAGTTGGAGCGGCGGTGACGCTTCTGGATTGGCGGCTGTTCAATCTCATTGTCGGCAATACGGATGCCCACGGGAAAAACATGAGCTTTTTCGTGCGTCGGGCGGGACTCACGCCGGCGCCGTGGTACGACCTGGTGAGCGTAGCAATGATTCCCGGAGTCGATCATGCCCTTGCGATGGGTGTGGACGGAGAATACGACGACGAGAAAGTCCATGCGCTGCAGCTGCTGTATGAAGCGGACGCCATCGGCGTTCCGAAGACTTGGGTCGCACAGCGGTTGGCGGCGATGTTGGCCTCTCTGGAAAAAACACTGCCGGCCGTGACGGCCGTTGCAGAGAAAGAGGCACTGACGGATGAGGA
>ERZ827156.2031-NODE-2031-length-21969-cov-4.728940_pt1 | contig 21969 bp, 28 predicted proteins | sample MGYA00519919_ERZ827156 | MGnify/ENA primary metagenome ERZ827156 (study PRJEB31778, sample SAMEA3449269) | human gut metagenome | biome: human gut; feature: human-associated habitat; material: faeces | place: United Kingdom | collected 2010/2012 ...
GATGAGTGATGTGATGAGTGAATATGAGTGATGTGATGACTGTGATATGAAAACTGTGATGTGATGAGTGATGTGATGAGTGATGAGTGATGAGTGATGTGATGAGTGTGTGATGAGTGTGTGATGAGTGTGCTGAGGTGAACACATCTCACTCCTCCCAGATGCCCTCGCCCTCATGGTGCACATCATCTCCAGCGTGATCAGCGGCCAGTCCTTCATGCTCGTCCAAGTCAACCACAACCACAACCAGTTCGACGCGCGTCTCACACGCTGCGTCTTCCTCCTCCACAAGGCCGTCTCCGAACGCCAGCAAAACCCGTCCAATCCGTACCGCTGCTCGCCGCACTTGGAGATCGCATTCTTGTCCTTCTTTTTGGTCTTCCGCCGCACGTTCATAAACGACCAGAAGTCCTTCGCCATCCTGAAGAGTTACGAGGACGCCAAAAACGAGGGCATTCCCCCACGCGCGGCGGTGAGTGTGGGTGAAAGAAGTGATGGTTAGGCGTATCGTGATTTCTTCACAGAAGTGGGGTTTTTGGACAATTTGAACGCGCTCGGCGTGATTTGGGAGGAGGTTTGTCGCAACCTGCGATCTTGGTGCGACAATGAAACGGTCATCAATGAGTCGCTGAAACTCCTGCTGGACATAACGAACGGCTACGAGTCCAGTAAGATGCTTCTGCGTCTGGATTCCGTCACTTACGTGCTTCAACACCACACGGTGTGTGTCATATTCTCCCTTGACTCACAGGAGCAGGAGTTCCCGTTCCTGCTGTCCGCCTCCTTCAGTCACCTTCGCAGCATCTACTACCAGAGTCTCACGAACCTGATCCTTCTCAACAGCGTGCCCGGACGTCTCGAAGTCCTTCTCTCACCCGTCGTGGAGCGAATCGCCAAGCTCAGTACCACCACCACCTTCTCCAGTGAGGATTGCGTGGGGAAGAAAGAGGCGATTGAGAGGTAGATGATGATCGTGAATGTGTTCCGCGACGCGCGCGGAGTGGTGAACTCGTGCACGTCGAAGCGCGCGTTCAACGTCTTTTTCGAGGCATTGTGGTTGTCGGCATGGGGTGTGAGAAACAGGTACCCGAAGGCATTTGAGGTGATGCGGCACGCTCTCCGCGAGCGCGGCAACGAGGAGGAGATCGTGTCGAGTATTATGAAGTTCTTGTCGTCGCTGGTGTTGAATCGCGAATCGCGCATCGATTACTGCAATGAGCTGGCAAACGGTGTTACGCTGTTCCGCGAGACGGCCAGCGTGCTCCAGGTGTATGGGAACTTGCTGTTGGAGAATTTCAAGTCTTTCGTAGGAATGGGGACATGGGGTCATACATAGTCGCAGTGTCCCGATTACGTGTACAAGGGCATTTGCCAGCTGTTCAACGTGATGCAGCGGTGTCTGAGTCGGATTGGATTCCCGTGGTTATTCGTAGAAGGCAACTACATTCCCTTCGGCGTGTTCTCTTTATACAACGACAACTGCCTTCAGGACGTTCTCTCGATGTACCTCCAGATCGTGATCCGCACGCCCTTCGATCAACTGAGCGTCCAGTTGGCGGGAAAAGATGACGCGTAGCAGTGGCCCAAATATGAAACGGCCGTGTTCAACTTTTTGGATGTGCTGTTCTCTGACCATCTGGCGACGGTGACGGCAATCGGGACGGAGTCGTTCATAACTATTATGGGCAGCATCTGCCACGGCATTTCTTCGTTCAGTACATTTCCCGCCAACTTGTTACGAAATAGACCTGGAGGTGGTGAAGTCCTCGGCGCACATTCTGGACACCGTGGCGTCCTATCTCTATTTCAACCAGTACAAGAACACGGAAGTGATTTCGAACATCAAGCGCATTCTGGTGGCGCAGCCGAACTTCTGGGACGTTGTGATGACTTCTGTCCTGGATGCGTTCATATTTGGGCCCAGCGTGACGTGCTGGGATCTGAGCAGACCCATTTTCTCCATTTATCTGGTCAAGAGAGAGGCGTTGGATGCGTACTTGACGCTGGCGAGCGCGAACCAGCAGCAGGCGGTGGTGCAGCAGCTGATGAGCGACACGAAGGCACTGACGACGGGAATTGATTTCGCATTGGGAGAGAGGAGCCGAGAGGAGTTCAGCAAGAAGGCAATGACGTGGAGAAGAAAGTTCTTGTCCTATATGCAGTTATAAGTCGTTTCTCTTTGTCTTGTTTGAGAAAAAAACCCTTTTGTGCGCATCGGAATTCGGTCCGTTTTTCGGCAACTTGTGGCTTTTCGTTTTCCAGGCAGTAGACTCTTCTAGAGTATGTGCTAGTGATGTTACTGTGGCCAAGTCGTTTTTCTAGCCACACACATCTTGTTTGTTCCCCCTCTTACACTGCTGTAGATCATGGTTCAAAAGAAGATCGATAGTCGCATTCGTACGCTCATCGAGAACGGCGTGAAGCTGAATCAGCGTACCCTGATGATTATTATCGGTGATAATGGGAAAGACCAGGTAGCGCGCTCGATTCCACCGTTCACGCGTAGATTCCCAATCTCCACTACATGCTCTCGAAGTCGCGTGTGAGAACGCGACCCTCCGTGCTGTGGTGCTACAAGAAGGACCTGGGGTTCAGCACGTTGGCGTTGCTATCATCTGATTCACTTGCTAGTCACAAGAAGAAGAGAATGCGAGAGATCAAGAAGCTTATCAGCCGCGGAGTCTACGATAAGGATGGAGAGAACCCGTTCGACCTGTTCGTCTCCAGCACCGAGATCCGCTGGTGCTACTACAAGGACTCGAAGAACATTCTGGGTCAGACCTACGGCATGCTGGTTTTGCAGGATTTCGAGTCGATCACCGCCAACCTTCTTTGCAGAACCATCGAAACGGTGGAGGGAGGCGGTATCATCACCATCCTCCTCAAGAACATGTCGTCCCTGAGACAATTCTACACGATGGTCATGGTGGCTGCATTTCGAGTGGCTGACAATGTAGGACTGCCATGCCAAGTACAGAACGGAGTCGCACCACGATGTGGTCCCGCGATTCAATGAGCGCTTCATCCTCTCGCTGTCGAACTGTTCTTCCTGCATGGTGTTGGACGTAGCATTCCCGTGCTCCCTTTCACGAAATAGGACGAGTTGAACATCCTTCCCATTAATCGCAAGATTCTGGATATCCAGCCCGTGTCGTCTTCCCTCGCAGAGGAGGACGTCCAAGAAACGCCCAGCCAGCGCGCGCTGAAGAACTACCTGCAACAAGTGAATTCCGAATTAGATGAGAAGACGAAGGATGCCTCGCTCAAATCGGCTCTGATGGCGAACAGTCAGGTGTTGCGCAGTCTGACGGCGCTATGCCGCACGGCGGACCAGGCCACGGCGGTGTATTCGATGTTGGACATTCTGACGGAGAAATTGCGCCAAAAAACGGTCAGCGTAACGGCCAGCCGCGGACGCGTGGGCGTGGCGGGGGGGTGTGAGGGCTAGGGCAAGTCGGCGGCGCTGGGCCTGACGATCGCAGGCGCGCTGGGGCTGGGGTACTCGAACGTGTTTGTGACGGCGCCGTCGGCGGAGAATTTGCAGACGGTGTTCGAGTTCGTGGTGAAGGGGCTGAACGCGCTGAAGTTTGCTGTGGGTTGCGTGCTTGTTTGAGTGATGTGCTTTGAGTGATGAGTGATGTGATGAGTGATGTGATGAGTGATGTGATGAGTGATGAGTGATGATGTGATAAGTGATGTGATGTGATGAGTGATGATGTGATGAGTGATGAATGATGAGTGATGAGTGATGAGTGATGTGATGAGTGATGAGTACCACAAACGGTGTTGCCAACCGGACGCCTCTCACCGCCCAGGAGCACAGCGACTACGAGGTGATCCACTCCACGCAGCAGGACCAAGTGCATATCACTCTCCGCATCAACCTCTTCAAGACCCACCGGCAGGTCGTCCAGTACATCCTCCCTACCGAGGCCTTCAAACTCTCCCAAGCGGAACTTCTCTTCATTGATGAGGCCGCTGCCATCCCTCTGCCGCTGACCCAACAGCTGCTCGGCCCCTACATCACCTTCTTGTCCTCCACTGTCACGGGCTATGAGGGCACGGGCCGATCGCTGTCGCTCAAACTCATCAGCGAGCTGCGGAAGAAGGATGCTGGCTGTTCAGGCGGCGTGGTGGCGTAAAGCGTAGCTGGGAACGTACTTCAAGAGATCGAGTTGAAGGAGCCCATTCGATACGCGGCGAACGACCCTGTGGAAAAATGGCTGTATTCCTTCCTGTGTTTGGACTGCGCGTCCACCCCGTACCGCCTGATGTGCGGCACGCCGCACCCCGACCAGTGCGATCTGTTCTACGTGAACCGCGACTCGCTATTCAGCTACCACAAACTGAGTGAAGCTTTCTTGCAGCGTGTGTGGTCGCTGTATGTGTCCAGCCACTACAAGAACAGCCCGGATGACCTCCAACTCCTCAGTGACGCGCCCGCGCACCAGTTATTCGTGCTGCTGGGTCCGCAGAAGGAGGGTGTGACCCTGCCTGACGTGCTGTGCGTGATTCAGGTGTGCTTCGAGGGTCAGATCGAGAAGGAAACGGTCCGCAAGGAACTGTCCAAAGGCAACCGCTCGGCGGGCGATCTGATCCCCTGGACGGTGGCGCAGCAGTTCCTGGACAGCGACTTCTCGCAGCTGTCGGGCGCGCGCATCGTGCGCATCGCCACACACCCCGACGTGCAAGGAATGGGATATGGCCGACGGGCACTGGAGCTGCTGCAGCAGTTCTTCGAGGGCAAGATCGAGTTCAGCGGCGAGGAGGAAGAAGAGGAGGAGGAGACGGAGGAGGTGGCGCTGACGGAGGAGGTGAGACCGCGCAAGCACCTACCGCCCCTGCTGGTGAGTCTGAACGACCGCAAGTGCGAGCGTCTGCATGTGAGTGCTGGGGCGTGGGCTGAGGGCTAGTGGATCGGCGTGAGCTTCGGACTGACCGAGCCGCTGTTCAACTTCTACGAGAAGGAGGGCTACGCGCCCGTATACCTGCGTCAGACGCCCAACGATCTCACGGGCGAGCACTCCTGCATTCTCATCCGCGTGCGCGTCGCCTCGCTCTCTCACCTCTAGCCGCTCGACTGTTCCGCCGTGCTCGGCGCGCCGCAGTCCGGCTGGCTGGCCTCCTTCGTGGCGGACTTCCAAAACCGACTGATCAGTCTGCTGGCGTTCCAGTTCCGAGCCTTCTCCACGCGGCTGGCGATGCGCCTGCTGTCACGCAAGCTCGTGGAGAGCGTCGTGGGGGACAAAAAGTGGGGGCGTGGGGGGGGTGTGAGAAGTAGAGAGGAGTTGGCGAAGCCGTTGACGGCGACGGAAATCCGCTTCTTTTTGACGAACGACGATTTGTCGCGACTGGCAAGCTACGCGCACAACTTGGTGGATTATCACATGATCATGGATTTGGTGCCGCAACTGAGCCGCCTGTACTTCAAGCGACGCTTCGGCGATGTGACACTGAGCTCGCTGCAGGAGGCGATTCTGATCGGCGAGGGTTTGCAGCACAAGACGGTGGATGAGCTGGTGAAGGAGTTCGAGAAGATCGACTCGAGCCAGCTGCTGGCGCTGTTCAACCGGTCGGTGCGCAAGATGCAGAAGTACTTGGAGGAGGTGTTGAATAGCGAGGAGGAGAAGGAGGAGCGCGCGGCGAAGAAGTTTGAGGAGATGGTGGTGGAGAAGATGAAGCCGGTGGGCGAGACGCTGAACCAGGATCTGAAGAAGGGCGAGAAGGCGGTGGAGGAGAAGATGAAGAAATCGCAGAAGGCGCTGTTGGAGGGGATTGATTTGAACGAGTACAAGATCGAGGGAACGGACAAGGAGTGGGAGAACGCGCTGAAGAAGGGAACGAAGGGACTGGTGTCGATTTCGTCCACGAAGAAGAGAGCGAAGCAGGAGGTGAAGTTCGAGGACCCTGACGAGAAGAAGATCAAGAAGGCGAAGCGCATGCACAAGAAGCACTAAGGGAGTTGTTTGTTACAAACAAGAGTATTGAGAGGTCACCACCACTTCCTCCTTCATCTCTGCAGGCTTCACTTCTTCCTTCACTTCCTCCTTTTTCACCTCCACTTCCTTCATTTCCTCCTGCTCAGCAGGCTTCTCCTCCTTCATCTCCACAGCCACTTCGTCCACCTCGTTCTCCTCCCCCTTCTTCTCCTCCATCTCCACCTCCTTCTTCGCCATCTCTTCCTTCATCTTATCCCACTCCTCCTTCGTCATGCGACCCGCCTTCGAGCCGCCCGGCCGCGACAGAACAAACAGCATCGCCAACAACACGATCGAGCCGCCCACCACCGTCGTGTAGAAGGGCACGAAGTCCTTCACCTTGCTCAGCTGGCCCATGACCGCCGGCGCGAGGATCATTGCGCACTGACCTGCCATCATGTTGTAGCTCAGGACCTGACCTTGGATGGAAGAGCTGGAGTAGGACTAGATGTGAACAGGAGGGGTGGGAGTGACGCTAATGATGCTGGCAGGGCTAGGAGAAGAGAGCGTGTACCCTGCCTCGTTCAGCACCGAGCCGACGACGGACAGACCCAGCGTGTTGCTGTGAGCGATGATGAGATTGGAAATGACTGCATATGAGGCGAAGCAAACACAACGCACTTTGAAGGGCGCCTGCGACGCCGGTGATCACGGGAATGGGCGTGTTGAGCTTGAACACCAGCATGGGATATAACCACGCGCTGAGAACACAACTGAAGATGCCCAGACAGGTGACAAGAATCCTGGGGATTATGGTGATGAAACGGCCCAACGAGAATTGGAGGGAAGTCATGTTCCACCGGTGCTCGGCGAAGGTGTTGTAGTAGGAGTCCCAGCCGTTGATCAGCCAGCGGTTGCAGAACTCGACGACCATACAGATCACCTGGAGGTGAGGGAGTGATGGAGGGATTACGATGATGGGGGAGAGAATCTCCTTCAGTGGCGTCTTCGGCTCGTTCTTCTTCTTCTCGAGCTCCTTCTTTGCAGCCTCCTTGTCGAGCGACTCGTTCAAGTAGATGATGACAAACACGAGTGCGATTGTGGCAACAATGCCCGCAGCGATGAACGGGAGTCCCAACTTGATTTGGCCCAAGAATCCACCGATCGCTGGACCGAAAATGTAGGCGGCAGCAAGGAATGCTTCCAGACGCGCCAAGTACTTTGGCCGCTCGTCGGGCGTGGTACAGTCCGCAATGTAACTACAGAATGACAAGAAAGAAGCGAGTAAACGCTTGGGCGACAATCCAGCTTCCCGCCGCGAGACCCGTCAATGAACGAGTAATAATGAGCATCCAAATGTTAGTCGACAAACCCTGTGCAATGGCTCCTACTCCTGACAACAACGCAGTGGATGCTACCCACAGAGGAGCCGATGAGGGAAAAGATAATCATGGGCTTTCTACCGTAGCGATCACTGATAGGACCCATAAACAAATAGCCTATATCAGAGCAAGACGCGACAACCCACTAAAGAACTGCGTAATAGCGTAACACGAAAACAGAGCCGTGGTATGATCGACTGTGCCTCCAAGGGACTCGGAAAAGGAGGCCATGATCGGGAGGACAATAGAGTAGCCAAGAATGTCGAGATGCACGGTGATATAGACCAGGTACAAGTCAATGTCTTTGCGGGACAGCATTCCCAATGCACGTGAAAAAGTATTTGGGAGAATGGAGCGACACAAATAAGAACCGCGGTTCCTGTGCGAAATGGGCGGCGTTCCACTGGATGCAGGAGAAAGAAAAAAACTCTTCCATTTCTTTTCATATACGACTATAGTGCTGGGGGAAGGCAGCTATGAAGAAAGAGAGTGGGAACGTTCGAGTAAATACAACCAACACAGCACATGGTACAACAAGACCCTTCTCCTTCTCAATGGGACGCAGGGAAATGTAGAATAGTATCACATGGATAGTACTACATTTCCAGATAGTACTGGGAAACGACCTCCTCTATCAACGATCGGAGTTTCTTTGAATAGGTCTACAGCTGATTCATTCAGTACAAAGGATACTTCAACCAATTCTGGAGACAGATCATCCAGAGTTCCAATCATCTCACTCATATGTTTCCGCAAGTGGTAAGCGAGATTGACTTTGCAAAAGTCCGAAAAGACGGGACTGAGACACAACGACTTGTGAATGGCTTCCTCCATTCTCCAATCCTCCCAAATCGCGTCTACGCAGTCTTCGATCACCGCTGCTCTCGCAATCACATAGGAATCTGCCATATCGTAGCACTCATCGGCGTAGCCATTCTTGTTTCGCTTCAGCGGCCAGCTGAACGCTTCTCCGACTTCCTTCTTTACATATTCAAACACCACCTTCTTCGTTTCTTCGCGACTACCCGCCGATTTCAATCCCACCAGCGCTCTACTCCTCATTACATATATAACAACAATACCGTGCAGTGGAGGGATGCAGAAGGAGAGGCGGGGCCTGGAAGGACTCCCAGCACTTGTACTGCATAACGCCGTTAATCTCTGCCAGATAGAACAGTCCCTGGGTGCGGAACGATGTGGCATTGAACATTTGAAGATACTTCTCAATGGTGACATGCCACCGCGATGGGTTGCTCTGAAACGCGGGATCAAGTTTTCGCACTTCGGATAGAAAGTGGGAGAAAATGTAGGAAGAGGAGAGAATACTGCTTCCCTTGCACTGAGCGGTTGGCCGAATCGCCTTGCAGCAAAGAACGTCCACTAGGGATGAAACGAGTAGCACAACAGAACGGTTGCTTTTCAGAATACACAAACCCGTTGATTTGGAGCTAACGTCCAATCCAACATAGTAGCCACTTCGTTCGCGAACCGTCTTTTCCATATCAATGGACTGCTTCACAAATGAGCGAAGGGGCCATTTCTTCTTGTATCGCACCAATTCGTCAACGGACGCAAAGACTCTGCTTCTACTGAGGAATTCCGTGTAGAGCTGCTTCAGTGGAATCGACATGGAACAGAAGCAAACAGTCAACGGATCTGAGTTCTAGCCACCACCTTATACACGTCGAATCGCCCGAATGACGAAACGAGGGAATACAATTGTGATTTGTGCCGAGAGACGAATGAGTGGGATAAAGGGTATTAAGATGGATCCTTTATGAGAGGGCAGCAACGGCTCTCTGTACGCAAATCCCCCACACCCCACGAATTGGGCGACATGGGGAGAACCGAAACAATTGGTTCCTTGGAACCGTTCAGTGATCCATGCGCATCAAGCCTATCCACAAATCACTGAATGGTATTAGATCACACCCTTAAAAAGCGAACGAGTGAGAATGGATACTGCTGAAAAGGCTATTAAGGCTTTCCGTAGGCCCTTCTTCCTCTCTTAGGGTAATTCCATAGTTCCCAACCCTGGGTTTTTGGTCAAGAAGATTCCTACCTGGAAGCTGACGGTGAGAGACTGGGATAACGAGGAGTTCAAGACCCAGACTGCCGCGCTGTTCGATGAGCTGAACGAGGTGGGTGCTGGCGATTTTGCGTAAGGGGTAGCAATACGGCTGGCTGCAGGAGAAGCTGGACTTCGCTGACGAGCAGGGCTACCTGGCTTACAAGAAGAACGACAAGGACAAGATGAGAGCCAAGGTCTCTGAGGTCATGGTCTACGAGAAGAAGATCGCTCTGGTGGAGCACGTGTCCCCCATGGTGGAGAAGGTGCAGAGCCAGGCGAAGGCTATCCGCAAGGAGAAGAAGTGCCCTGAGGATGTCGCCAAGGAGGTTGCTACCGTGGTGTTCCTCGCTGAGTACTTCAACATCCCTTCCTTCCTGCGTTTCAAGAACCAGCTGAAGTTCAAGTACGGTGAGAAGTACATCGAGAAGGTGTGCGGCAAGAAGCACCAGGACGTGGACGAGGAGGTGATCGTCATGACCACCTACGCGCCCGAGTCCAAGGACGTGAAGGCCCGCGCCAAGGAGGAGGTGGAGAAGTACAAGAAGAGAGAGAAGCAGGAGGAGAAGGAGAAGCAGGAGGCGGAGAAGGCCAAGGCCAAGGCCTCTGGCAAGAAGGGCCACAAGCACCACAAGAAGGAGTCCAGCTCGGACGAGTCTGATGATGATTCCGAGTCGGAGTCCTCCGAGGAGGAGAAGCCCAAGAAGAAGTCCAAGAAGTCCAAGAAGGAGTCTTCTTCTGAGTCTGAGGAGGAGTCTGAGTCTGAGGAGGAGAAGCCTAAGAAGAAGTCCAAGAAGGCGAAGAAGGAGTCTTCTTCTGAGTCGGAGTCTTCCGAGGAGGAGAAGCCCAAGAAGAAGGCTTCCAAGAAGGCCAAGAAGGAGTCCAGCTCCGAGTCCGAGGAGGAGAAGCCCAAGGAGGAGCCCAAGGAGGAGAAGAAGGAGGAGCCTAAGGAGGAGCCCAAGAAGGAGGAGGCGTAATTGCAGAGGCTTTGCTTAGTATTTCCTGTGTTGCGGGTTTCTTCGACAAACAGTCCTAAACACATTTCCTAAAGTACTGGATCACCTCGTCGATCCGCTCGATCATCAGCCTGAGAGTGTCGCAGTCCAGCGACTCCGCCGGCAGCAGCCCGTTCAGCACCTGGGACACGTACTCCTTCCCCGCCTTCTTCTCGAGTTTGGCGCTGTGTTGCTGAATGAACTGCTTGAGGCTGGCGGAGTGGGATATATAGTTGCTCTGCAGCTCCAGCTCGTGGCTCAGCTCCTGCGTGTCCACCACGCGCTTCTGCATCTCTTCGATCTCCGTGGCCGTGAGATTGGTCGATTGTCTGCTAATCGTCACCACCTTCTTCTCGTTCCGCTTCCGGTCCTCGGCCACAATCTGCAAAATGCCGTTCTCGTCGTAATTCGCCGTGATGTGGATGATCATCTTCTCATCCGGCTCCATGTCTCCCAGCTGCACCTCGAAACCGCAAATCAGCTTGTTGTCGTAGTAGTACTCCGAATCGCCCTGGTACACCTGGAACGACAGCATCTTCGTCTGATTTCCCGCGGTTGTGTACTTCCGCTCCTTCTTGCAGGGATACGGCTGATTCTTCTTGAACAGGACGCTCATTTTATCATTGTATTGGCGAATCCCGATGGCCATCGGAATGCAGTCCGAAATCACAATGCCGTCGGGAATCGCATCCAGCGCCTCCAACGACTCCAGGTCGGGCATCCCGCTCTCGAACAGCAGACTCACATCGTTCTTGCTGTTGATGGTCATCGCCCGCATGGTGGCGCCGCGAGCGACGGCTTCTTCGGGGTGAATCTTCTCCGAAATCTTCTCCGCTCCGAACAACTCCTCAAGTCGGTGACGGATGCACGGAATGCGGGAGGAGCCGCCGATCAGGACCACCTCGTCCACCTGCTCGGTCGTCATGTTCGTTTTCTCCAGAAGACGCGTGACGATCATGATCGTCTTGTCAATCAGCTTCTTCGCTCTCCGCTCAAACTCCACTCTCGTAATATCGAACTCCTCGTTGTCGCCCCAGACACTGTCATCGATCGTCGTGCTCGTGACAACGGACAATTCAATCTTCGCCTTCTCCGCCCTCTCCAGAAGACGCATCTGGGACCGTGTGTTCGACTTACTGATGGTGATTCCCTGGTTCTGCAATGCCTCCTCGATCATTCCCGCGATGATCCGATCGAAGTCCATTCCGCCGCAGTGCGTGTCTCCGTCCACTCCGCACACCGTGTAGTGGTTGTGCGACGCCTTCATCAGCGAAACATCGAAGGTGCCGCCTCCGAGATCGTACACCAGCACCAAGCTCTCCTTCTCCACGACGTCAAAGCCGTAGGCAATCGCGGCGGCAGTAGGCTCGTTCAACACGCACAGCACGTTGTAGCCGGCGACCGTTCCCGCATCCATCACAGAGCGACGCTGGTTTTCCGTGAAGTAGGCCGGGCATGTGATCACGATGTCATGAATCTTTCGATTCGTGTACTGCTCAGCAAGACCGACGAGATAGGATATAAGCATGCCATTGAGCGTTTCCACGTTGAAATACTGTCTCCCATTAGCGAACTCCACGCTGATGATCGGCCGGCCAAAATGGTCCTTCGTAATGGTGAATGGCACGCTCTTGATCTCCTCCTGAACAGTCGGATCACTGTATTGGAGACCGAGGATTCTCTTGATGTGATATATGGTATTCTCCGGGTGCTGAACCATCTTCTTCTTGGCCTCTTGTCCGTAGAGGATTCCGCTCTTCAAAAACGAAATGACCGAGGGAATGACTCGGTTTCCCGAGTAGTCCGTGACAATGACTACGACTCCATCCTTAACAACACCGATAGAAGAGTTCGATGTGCCAAGATCAATTCCGGCTATGGTTGTCTCCGAATCCATAGAATAACCCTCCCGAAATGCAGCACAGGCAGATACTGTTCTTGAATGAATCCTCCAAAAATCGGGAACATTTTGATAGGCGCGGACTCGAATTGTTGGGATTGAGGGTGGCGTCAAGACTCTCTTCTGCAGGCGCAGCGACACCGAGAAATGTCATTCGACATGGAGCACTGCAACGAGGACATGGATATCGACATTCCGCTCGATTTCAGTTCCAAGGCTCAGGAAGTGACCGATTACCGGTTCGCCTATTCACTCTAATTCACCGTAGGTGCGACCAATGCGGAAAGTACTTTGCCGCCTCTCGCTCCCTGATACTCCACAAGAAGATCCATACGGGAATTAAACCCTACACATGCCCTGTGGAGGGGTGTGGGAAGTCGTTTTACGTGCATGCCCAGCTGGTGAGGCACTCCTATTCCCATTCGAACCTCCGAACGGAAAAGTGCCCGTGCATTCTTCTCGCACACCTTAAGGGTAGGTACAAGAACTGCTCGTCTCCGATCAAGCTCTTCAAAACCAAGGCCGATGTGCGGCAACACATCAAGAACTGGCACACGCTGGAGAAGAGCGAGCAGCGAGAGCAACGGCTGATGAAGAAGCTCGAGAAATACAAGCACTACGCCGAAAACTACAAGAAGCTGCTGGACCAAGTTGCCCTTTGTGTTGCGTGTGAGTTGCAGAACAAGTCGCTGATGGAAGAGAATAAAAAGCTCCGACTGTCTCTAGCAGCGAGCAATCCAAATCAACCCAGTGTCTCTCCCGATAAGAAGACGAGTTCAAAGAGACCCGTTCCCGCATATACACAATTCCTGCGAGAGCAGTACAAGCAAATCAAAGAGCAGAATGTGCATCCTTCGTCGTGAGCTCATCTCGTAGGAAAAGGCGTCCTTCACAGAGTGTTCGAAGGAGATTGCTAAGCGCTGGCGCAAGCTCACTCCAGAGGAGAAGAAGCCCTACTTGGTACGCGAATCAGAATCTGTTCATCGTAGGACCGTTTTCGAGAGGAAATGGACACGTACTCGGAAGAGAAAAAGGATCTCACGCTTTCGGACGTTCCTGCACCTGCATTCGAGTCATTCCCTTCTACGACGAATCCCCCTGTTTCCATTTGTCGAAAGTGATTCTGGGTATGCGGAGTGATTTGCAGATGCGGAAGCACGGATATCTGCCAAGTCCAGTCCCCGGAGACATCTCTCCCTCTCCTCTCCCTCCCCTCCCAACCGCTGAAGAGCGATCCTGTATCATGCTATCTCTCCAGTGTTTGTGGAAAGAAAAACGGATAGGTTACAGCGGCTTTGTGTAGTATTTGATACAATTCGTGTTCAGTCCACGACTCAGGGATGACCGATTGGAAGACGCGATGTGGTCCTCTCGGGAAAGGGGAACCTCCTTCTTCACAGCCAGGGGAGTGGCGATTTCCGCATCGGAGTCACTTTCCTCCGATTTTTCCTGTTCCGAAGTCTCTTCCCGTCTAATGACCTCGGTCTTTTCCTTTAGCAACGGTTGAACGAATTCGGGCACATCGGCTCGTTTGTCCACAAAGCCGTCCGCATCGGCATTCAATTGCACCTCGCAATCCCCATTCTCTCGAGCACGCTTCTATCCAGTAATCCACCCCCAGACCCATACTGCTTCCTTAAATGCCCGTTTGGACACGTACGAGTGGGACTCTCCCGGCAGCCACATTGGGTTCGGATCGAGCTCAATCGCCTTCTTGACGAATTCCTTGTATTCTTCTTCCAACTACCCGTAAAGCACTGCTATATCTCATGCCTCATTCAAATGGGCTCGAAACTCGCGGATCTTTGAATCGGTGTAGTTTCGATGACCCTCTATCTATTTCCATCACCCATACACTCTAAACCAAACCTGATTCATGCAGTACTCCATATCCCGCTTGATCGACGGAATCCAACGACGAATCGATTCTGCTTTGGTCAATCGCGATCTACTCATCAGCACAATCCAATGGTAATGCAATGGCGGACGAACAATCGTGTGTACTTGATCCTTCTCCTTCGACAGAAGAAACCGCTTTCGTTATCAGCAAATCGGAAGGACTACATTCAGCTCAGAGCGTTGCTTCTCTTCATTTCGCGCCATTCCGTCGATAGAGCGATTTGGAAGGGCAAATCCAATCACGCGGACCGAAATGTGTGGGGAGCCACCCAACCCATTCAGACCAAACATTCCTTGTTTCAGAGCATCATAGACCATGGAAGTTTGAATCTAGAAGGGACAGTAACTGTATAGGTGGAGAACAACGATATTGAGAATGGAGTGCAGATCGTGGCTGAGGCGGATGCCACTGTTCCCGTTTCCCAGAAGGTGACAACCCCGTATCTTACAAAGTACGAGAGAGCTCGTATTCTCGGTACGCGTGCTCTTCAGCTGAGGTGAGGCATTTGGAACTCGAATTGATTTTAGCATGAATGCGCCTCCGATGGTGGAAGTCCCGGATCAGACGGATACGCTGCAGATTGCTCTGGAGGAATTGAAGCAGAAGAAGGTGAGTTCTCCAAGTAGCATTCATCCCTAGATTCCTCTGATTATTCGCAGATTCCTGCCCAGTGGCAAGTACGAGGACTGGAGACTGGACGAGCTCAACTTTGATTAACCGTTTCTTTATTGTGGCGTTGCGTGTTCAACAAGCAGCCATTGGCGTATAGTACAGGTTTGCGCTTAGTTTACACTCCATTGATTCAGCTTCTCAATGACTTCATCGACGGTGCTGCGGTGGTTTCCGCGGCTCTCGTCAACAAGGCAGGACTCGATGATCCGCCGATAGTCTATTCCTCACCGCTCCATCCCAAAGCCCACCCAATGGGACCCATCTCGGAATACGGGGCCGGAGCCCGTCGATCACATCACGACAGAACTATCCATCACTTGCTCTCCTTCAAAACCCACCGCGTTGATGTCGTAGTAACCGTTCGTCTCATACTGGGAGAGATTCGTGGCGGAGTAGGCCGCATCGTGGAGAACCAGCTCCAGGAGCGTTATTCCCACGGCGTACATATCCGTCGCAGTCGTTCTTCGCCACGTCCTCAGTAATTCAGGAGCGGCTCTAGAAGTGAATTCAATAGAGTTCTAATTACGCAAACGGGGAGCAGCGATGCTGCCTGTCTTCCGCAACTCCGTTTTCTACGCATCAGCACTGAAGGAAACACACTACGGAGTACCATCGCGTAGCCAAAGTCGCACAACTTCAGACGACCCTCCTTGTCCACGACGATGTTCTTCAGCTACTCGTGAGAATGAAGAACATGCCGCCAACACACAAATCGCCGTGGGAGATATCGTGGTCGTGCAGATACTTCACGGCGTAACACAGTTGGAGGGCGTAGTCCTTCACAAGGGCCGCGGTTGGTCTACTGATCAGCAGGAGGAAAGAAGGTCCTACCGTCCCTCCCGGACATAGTGCTCCCTCAAATACGCCAGCAGAGGTCTCTCTCCCCTCTCCATTACGATTACGGCCTCTCCCTCCCTATTCACGAACGCGTCGTAGCATTTGATTATGTTTTGGTGTTTCAGGTCTTTCATGATGCTCGCCTCATTGTTCGCCTCATCAATCGGATTCCCCTTGGAACGACGAAGGACCTTCATGGCGACCTCCTTCTTGTTGTGCAAACTACATCTCATCGCCTGTTAGTGCTATTACCCCAGATAGACATCCGAGTAGGCTCCAGAGCCGAGTTTACTACTCAGTATCGTGTATCCCGCCGCTTCTGCGTTGTTTGGGTGCATTCGGCGAGCAAAATACGGAAAAGTGAGAGTTTGGCAAGCTTGACACAAACCGAAAACGGCGATTTGGTCGAAAGTTCAGTCAAGGAACAAACAGCTCAGTTAGCGTTATTCATGAGTGCTACAATCCTCCCGCTCGTGTTTCCACACGCGATGAGCGGGTGCGAGGGGTGCGTCTTCACCACAGACTGAATCGACGCGATGTGCGGCGAGAACAGCGACGGGAGTGTCTTCACGACCGGCTGTCCCGACTTCAAAAGGATCACCGAGTACAGCTACGAATCACGCTCCTCCCCCACCACCACATTGATCTGTCTCGGTTCGTCCATGGACCCGCAGTGGAAGTAGTTGATGCTCTGGGAGGACTCCCCGCCTAGCCGCGGGCACGGCGGAATATACCACTCGGCCATCAGTTTCGTCAGCCACTTTCCCGTCTGATTTCGGTGCTGGATCGAAACGCAGCGCTCCTCTGCCTCCGTCGTCGTCAGCGTGGGGTACACGCGCAGGTGGTTGTCCTGGCAGGTCGTCACCACCATGTCCCCACGCCGGCTGAAGAATGCCGAATTCACGGACAATCTGTGCTCGTAGTCGTGCAAGCACTCCTCGCACTCCGGCTCCTTCGTCTGCTGGTGGAAGTGGGGAGTGTAGTTCGATGGCAGCTTGCGGACGTCCCAAATGCGCACAGATCGCGCCAGTGAAGCTGTCAGAATCCACTGCTTGTTGGGGTGCACATCAATCTGCAGGTGATGAGGGACGGGAGAGCCGACCGTGTTCACCTTCTTGGGGTGAGCCTGGAAGCAGGATTGAATCGCGCTCGTTCTGGTGTCGATTGTGATGATTTCGCTAGCTGTAAGGTTAGAACTTGAGGTACCCATTCCCGAGACTGACGAGAAAGGCGGCTGGGTTGTCCGGATACGGGATGAAGTGATGAATGAACACGTCGGAGTCAAAACTGTTGTCCAGCTTGAACACCTGTTCCACCTTCCTCGACTCCATGTCAAATCGCTTGATGGACTTGTCGTAGGAGGAACAATACAGATTCTTCCCATCTTCGTCATAGGCGAGTCTTGTTACGGGCCTACTCGTAATATGCACAAAACATAGCAACTCTTTGGATACCTGGAACTGCCATGTGTCTCCCAGTTCAGAAATGTCCCTCATTCCTCCTTCCAACTCGGGAGCCAATCCCTCATCAATCGTGCTGGGGATGCTCCAGAATCCAATGCGTCCTCCCTTGTCTCCTGCAGCAATCTAGGACTTAGGATGGAGGGAAACCACCACCATCAGCTTGTCAGAACGAGGATGAATGCACATCCCGTATATGCGTTCGGGTACCACCTTCTTCGCACCACTGAATTGGATGTGGGAGGTCCACTCTTCAACATTCACACCGTCTGCGGATTATAGGGTTATAGAGAGTGCACTTGAATTTTCATCGTTTGAGCTGCCTTCTTCCTGCTTCAATGCATCGAAAAAGGAGGAAATGTCGCCTCCAGTAGCCAGTTCGGAGGCATCGAAATCTCCATCGTAGGACTACAGCATGACACATTCTAAGAATAGTTACAATGGTTCCCTCGATACTCTGCAGTTGCTCCTTTTCGGACTTTGGCGGGATATACGGAGTCGCTTCGCGCATAAAAAACTCGTCTGGAACCACTTCGGGAGCCTCTCCCATCAATCGTCGTGACTTTCGGACGGGGAGTAACGAGATCGCCTCCTCCTTTTCCTTTGCCCTCGCCTTCTTCTTCTTTGTTTGTCTGTCCAATTCTTTATTAATCTGAAGAGTTAGATTGTGTAATGGCCCCCACATCACTGATCTTCAGTTCATCCAGCAGCTTCTTTCTCCTTTCTAGAGCCGCCTTTCGTTTGTCTGCATACGATTCGGTTTTGCTGAAAAAGTCCTTAATTTCCTTCGGCATTCCCGAATAATGAGGAGCAGGCGAAAACAGCTCCACCTCTTTCACTCCTTTTTGTCTATGGATTCTACATTGAATGAAATCGTGATTGCAGTGACTGTTTTGGATTGGGCACAATTTGGAGGCAAACGAAGCAGAATGAAACTCCATGGAAACCATTGCTGTAGATAAGTTCTCCTGCTTGCTGTGTTTGTGCGATGTCGGACGACAGCTATCACCCGGAAGAAGAAATCTCTCCAGCCGAAGGGAAACGCGATGAAGGGAACTACCTTGAGGAGATTGCCCAGCTAATGCCGCTCCCAATGATGATGCCGGTGGAGGATTACTCGTAAGACAGTTGGGACCATCTCATCGACAGACCCGTCACGCCCTCTCCGGGTGCCCTCTCCAAGTCCATCACGGGGAAGTAGAGGCACTCTATTTCTGAGACGTAGACGCCGCCAGAAGTCTCTGCAGTTCGTCACGACGGAAATGGTCTTCCTCATCATGCGCGAGGAGCGCGAACGCCACTCGACCGAGGTCAACCCCAGTCTCATCGCAGAGCAGCTGCGTAGGTGCAGGAGCGACAGCTGACGAGGAGACATCACGCGCCGGCGCATCTACGACATCGTGCACGTGATGAACTGTCTGGACCTCCTCCATCGCTACAGCTACCGCGTCTACAACTGGGAGGGCTTCGCCTCGATGCAGCGCCACCTCGCCCGCCTGTACGCCACGCCCGTGCGTCTTCTCCACTCGCTTTAGTGTAGTTTGATGCGTTTGAATCCTGTTTTGCGCACTGTTTCAAAAAGACAAAGGAGTCACGGACAGAGTAACGCCTCTTCCTTGCCTCACCAGCAGAGAGAAGAGCGAGGACACCACCGCAAAGAACATCACCATCAAGTTCCTCAAGTATCTCTTTCTGTACATAAAATCGGGGCGCACCACTTTCAACAACCACGACCTTACCTCCCTGGTGGTTCGCGAGCTCCATCACAACGACAGCCGCACGCTCACACCCACAGCCAAACGCGCCAGCCACGAGAAGGACAAGAGTAACGCGAATCCGATCGTTTCACTCTAGGCATTGAACGCCGGCTGTACGACATCATCAGCGTGCTATGCGGAATGGGAATCATCAAACGACGGTCCGATTCGACGTCGTGGGTGCAATCGTCATTGGATTCCGTGTCAGGTGAGAACGCGGGAGAGAGTTGAGTGCAGAGCAGCGAGACCGTACCAGCTACTACAAGGGCAACAACATGATGATCTGTCTCGCCCACTACTTGGAACGCGACGACGACCTTGCGATGACTGTAAAAATGGGGGATGTGTGGGATATGCTGTATCGCATCTTCCTTCGCAGCGGGATGGTCCTCGTCGTGGATATCGACTCTGTGAAGGACGCTCTATCCAATGAAGTACTGTTGACGAGCCAACCTCATGCTCAGAAGAATCTCTGCGAATTGCTGAAGCCCTCGGAAGAGGTCGCCCTCGGCGGAATTCCCGCAGTTCCCGGCTCCTCGGTGGCGTGGGGTGTGGCGCCCGAAGCAGTTCTCCTCACAGCGAATCATGTCCGTGTGAATGGGAAAAGGGAAGACACATCGCAGCACAAGCGAAAGCGGGAGAGGAGAGACGAGGACGAGGAATGGAAGATGCCGTACAAGCGGCCAAGCCACGAGAAGGAATCCGCATCGAGTGATCCCTTCATGCTCGCTCTGCCTGACCAGGACATTTCGAATCTGTTTGACTACACGGTCTTCGCACCGGTGCAAATCGCCACTCCATCCAGGCAACATCAGCTGGAAGAAGCGTCATCGCCCCCATCTCTCATCCACCTCTCCAATCTCGTTTCACCCATCCGAGAGAACAGCTTCCTGCTCACATCGCCATCTCACGACATCAATCTCTTCTCGTATCTCCAGTCCCCCCAAATCGGAATCCTGTCTCCCTCTCTCCGAAAGGGAACTCCGGGAAGACAGGAGAACTACCGACGGGAAGAGATGCCTCCGCCCTTCTCCGATACAGTGCCCATCGCGCTTCCCGTGCTTCCCGCAGTGCCGGCTCTTCCCGTTCCTTCCGATGACCCCATTCCCGCCCAAACCAAATCATTCCAGATCTCTCCCTCCAATGTCCTCGACACGAACCCTTCTGTCGATCCCTGCGCGAAGGGGCAGAGCAGAACAGAAAAGTGAGTTCCAACCAAAATGGTGCGTTTTTGTGTTTGTTGGGAAGAACGCCAGAAATGAGTATCGATGATGTCATTTCTCTAAAGTCGCGGAGTTGGAAGCGAGAGGGAGAAGGAGGTCGGGGAAGAACGCTTGATCAGTGGTCCTTCGAAAAGCAGGTGGCTGGACTGTCGTTGGCACAGCACCACTTGGACATACCGGATAAGCAGTTTATCAACTGTATCTGCATCGATCCCTGCTCAAATCAATAGTAGTTGCATTATGTCATTGTAACGTGTAGTCTTCTCTCTGGTGATAACATGGGGAAAGTCCGTTTCTTTGATCTTCGCGCTCTGGATGACAGAAGGCACTCTCGCAGAGAGGTGATTTCCTCCAATTCTACCAGCAATCCTCAGTCGCATTACGAGTTCCGTGTCACACCCTAGATGTCATCGCAAGATGATCACCTCTCTGTCGTGGTACCCGCTTGATACGGGACTGTTTATCTCTTCGAGTGTTGACAAGTACGTCAATGTTGTCGTTTCTCCCTTCCTTCACGATCAGGTGTGGGATGCGAACGCCTTCGAGATTGTCTCTCACATGCGCTTCAAGAGTCCCGTTTCCGACGCGCAGATGCCCGTGTCCGGCTCCTTCTCGCACAAGATGGCGGCCGTGTGCAGCGGCATCGATGGCGTGACGTTGGTGGACCTGTTCGCCGGCACTTACGCCCAAACCATCCGCGGCACAAGAGGCGTCGGCGTGTGTTGTTGTTGGAACCCGCAGTGCTGGTTGGACGTAAGCAGTGAGACGTAGGAACGAGTACGAACTCCTCGTGGGTGACACGGAAGGACGGTGCACGCTATTTGACATCCGAAAGCCGGGCGAGAAGGCTGTGTTGGGTGTGATTGGCGAGTGCGTGTGAGGGAGCGTTATTACGCGTAGAAAGCAGGCAAGCGAGGTGTTGCCGGTGTATATCCTTGCAAAGGCGAGTAGGTGCCTTGACCCCACATCACACGTCCGTCACGGCTTGTCAATACTCCACCGACGGGCGCTCCATTGTTACCTGCGCGGCTGAGCTCAACCCGGTTCGCGTGGTGGATGCCGCAACACTCACCACACAAAACACCCTCATCGAAGGAGTTGCCCCGTGGGGCAATGTGGTGCTGAAGCCGTGCGTGCTGGGGAATGGGTGAAGGGAGAAGCCGAGAGTGAGGCGTAGCGAGAAGGACTACTTGTGCTATCCGGACGGCAAGAGCTGCGTGGTGCGCGTGATCGACCTTGCTTCGGGCGAGGAAGTGAACACGTTGCGAGGGCATTTGGACGCGGTGACGTGCTGCGCATTCCGCCACAGGACGTGCGAGGTGTAGATGCGGCGAGTGGGAGTGAGTGGCAGGTTCTCCGGAGGGAGAGACGGGATGATTCTCCGCTACAGCAACTGCGGGTGGAACTGCAACGGCGTGAAGCGCTTTCACCACGCGCAGCTGCTCGACGCGGAGGAGGACGAGTGGGAGGAGTGGCTTCTTTGTTCAACAAACACGTCACATATCATCCAGTGTCTTCATCACCTCGCTGTACAGCGCCTCCAAGTACGACGGTCGCGAGAAGTCGTCGCTCTCGCGCGGCTTCGCCGGCAGGTGCAGCGTCTCCGAGATGGTCGCCTCGATGTCGCTCGGCCGAATCTCCGACGCCAGCGAGTCGAACCCGTCGCTGATTCGCACCTCCCGTGCCTGTGGCGTGGGTTGTACCGGTGGTCGTGGGGTGGGTTGTGGCGCAGGCCGTGGCTTCGGCTGCGGCTTGGGGGTGGGTCGTTTGACGGGTCCCCAGGGGGTCAGCTCCTCCTCGTCGGGGATCACCACCGGGTCGATCGCGTAGCTGCGCGGCGGCGAGGCGCTGCGCACC
>ERZ827156.2037-NODE-2037-length-21905-cov-4.318581_pt1 | contig 21905 bp, 40 predicted proteins | sample MGYA00519919_ERZ827156 | MGnify/ENA primary metagenome ERZ827156 (study PRJEB31778, sample SAMEA3449269) | human gut metagenome | biome: human gut; feature: human-associated habitat; material: faeces | place: United Kingdom | collected 2010/2012 ...
AGATGATCTTACCTCGTGGATGATAGATTGTACCTGGATTGTAAATCAAATGGACGATAGGCATTTGCACAGATTACGTCTAGGGAATGATTGCCGAAATGAAAGCACTTACAACACCGTTTACACACTACATGTATGGATGGAGACTAGCTAATGACAGAGGGAGTATCCGCTATGCACCAAACTTCAATGGCATGGCGCCATCTCCACCGAAAGGACGATATTTGGCCTATGGCCAAGACACAAGGGAAGAAACAACTTGGCAAAGAATCAAATTCCAACTCTCAAAATTGAAAGAGAAAGTGTGAGAATAAAGATTGAAATCATGGAATTGATACTGCATACTCCGGTTACAGGGTTCCCATTTTCACTGGAATGGGTGGAGAGCGTGATGTACAGTCTGGGAGAAGCGTGGGAAGCAACGAAGAGAGGAAACTGAAAAATCGGCTCTGTTTTCGCCCATCACTGGATCCTGCAGCATATGCTTTGTAGACAGGTGATTCGCAATGTTCCCATAAACTACTAGAATAATGCGTAGTTTTCAGTAGCGATGCCGCGTGCATTAGTTGCCATTTCGGAAGGGTCGGAGGAGCTCGAAGCGATCGGAGTGATCGACGTGCTACGCAGAGCGAAGGTGAACGTCACGGTTGCGTCCGTGGATAAGACGAAGACGGTGAAGTGTGCCAGAGGATCGGTTCTTGCACTGGATTTGCCTTCTCTTCACCGCGTAGACTGCCGATGCGCTGATGAAGGACGTTTCGACCAAGGAGTATGATGCGGTCGTTCTCCCCGGCGGTATGCCCGGTGCTGTGTGTATTTAGATGGTGATGATGACTATGTAGGAGCATCTCCGCGACTGCTCTGCTCTGATTGACTTGCTGAAGAGACAGAAGGAAAGCGGGAAGATTTACGCTGCGATCTGCGCGTCTCCCGCCGTGGTCTTTGCGGTACGCCATAGGAAGTGCTGTTATCCGTAGCACCACCATCTGATTGATGGGATTCCCGCCACGTGCTATCCCGTTTGTGCAAGTAGCGGCCGTCACGCGTAGTCGTTCAGAGAGGAGATCGAAGAGTGGAAGAACCACAAGGTGGTCGTGAGCGACAACTGCAGTAGGGGTGATTGTTGGGTGTGAGAAGCAGTCACTTCCCAAGGACCCGGCACGGCGATCGACTTTGCCCTGCAGCTGGTCGCCTCGCTTTGCGGCGAGGAGGTGCGTGACAAGGTGGCGAAGGGACTGCTGTACTTGTCTCTTTGTTGCAAAAGCGTGTGGATGGGAAGTCAAGCCGTGTGGGCTGCAACAAACAAGACACTGGTACAAAACACGCTTCACATCACTCTTCGTCCACTACTCCTCACCCACACCCCTCGCACCTGCCCCAAAGCAACTCTTCATCACCTTCTGAATCACCTCTCTTGACAGACCCTCCTTCGCCAGGGTTCTCACGTACTCCGCCTGCTTCGCCCACTCCCCGTCGCCCTCCTCCTCCTTCACGCGCTCGCAGTACTCCTTCTTGCCCTCCAGCACCAGCGTGAACTCGCCTTTCTTCACTCCGTCCCGTACAAAGTCCACCGCCTCCTTGAGCGGCAGCTGGCATATCGACTCGTGCATCTTCGTCAGCTCGCGGCAGATGCAGACGCGACGCTCACCACCGAACACGGAGCACAGCTCCTCCATCGTGTCTTCGATTCGGTGCGAAGACTCGTAGAGGATGGAGGTGTACGGCGAAGATGCGATCATCTTCAGCCTATTGCTTATCCCTCCATGTCACGCTTACAGTGACTCCCTCTCCTTTCCAGAACGCTTGATGAAGCCGTAAAACACGTAGGGGGTGGTGTAGAATCCGCTGCAGATGAGCGCCGAGATTGCGGCATTCGCTCCAGGAATTGGTGTGACCGGGATATCTACGGTCATACATGCAATTCTGTGCAAACGGTGCAGGAGGCAGGTTTTGACGAGGATGGACCCAGGGTCCGAGATGATGGGCGTTCCGGCATCACTGACAAGTGCCACCGATTTCTCTACTTCTAAATCAACAGAGGAAGCACGACCATTCTTCAGCTGCTCAATGAGACTGCTGACCTTGCTAGCCTCGTTTTCCTGGTTCAGAGAGACGAGGGGTCGTTGAATATTGAATCTTCGCCTCACCTCACAACAACAACACTACTGCGAGAGGAGAAACCATGTGGTCCGGGTGTCTTCTGCAGCGATCACATCAACCGATCGGAGAATGTCGAGAGCGCGCTGCGAGATGTCTTGGAGGCAGCCGATCGGAGTGCTCACGAGGTGCCTTTCCTTGACTGATGCGGAAAACACCTACAGAACTCCTTTCCGACAGAAAGAGGGAGAGGAGGAGGCAAATCGCTGGGAACGACAGATTCCGTGCAGCACACGTTGCAACAGGCACTTCTCTCTCGCAACAAACATGGGACAGAAAAAACTACCACTTTGAAAGAGAGTACTGCGTTTTGTCAGGATCGCTCTACGGTTCATACCGTGAGAATAAGGTGACTGCTGAAGCACCGTTGGCGACTTGATTTCCCTCGTCGAATCCAACGCACTACGCATCACCCCACTCACCCACTGCAACAAGTCTATAGCGCCTGCCTTCGCTAAATCTACGAGTGAGCGCTTGAAACAAGGAATACGTCTGAATGGAGGGTGATGCAGTCGCATCGCTGCTCTCTGTCGGCGAGAGACTTCTCTTCCCCTTCAAAAAGAGATCGCTAAACTGGGACGGAGGAATGCACGCGCCGTCGGGTAATGATTGAGTGGTCGTAGCACAACTGGCACTTGGGATCATGACCAGCTGAAGATGAGCGTAATGAGAAGGAATCACGGTGGAGTGAAGATTCACAACCACATCACGGTTCAGATACCCCACGACTTGCAACACCGTATGCGGCCGGATTGTGCCGACGGCTTGCGTCGTTTCGACGAATGTCCGTTCCGTCACAAACGTCTACAGTCGCATATCCCTCCATGCACTACGATGAGACGGCTCTGATCCGTGGAAACGGGACGAAGCACTGCGTCACTGTCATCCTGTAGTTGAATAGCAACCATACGACTACCCCATCCAGTGATACACTGAAGCGCGATTCAATCGACTTCCGAATGCTCACCCGATTGTGGATATCGGAGACTCTATCCGACGCACTCCTTTGGGAGACAAGGGAAGAATCCCTCGAGTCCTCGGGAGGCGACGGGATCGCGTTGACATACGCCGTGGGAACCCATCCGATCTAGCGTGAAGGGCAGGGAGAGGAGCCAACGCGATCGCGAAGAGAGCAGAGTATCCAGTCGTCCCTCAGCTCGCCGTCGTTCCATAGGAGCACGTCCCCTGCTTTCATGTCCAGCTGGTTCTCATCCGCAGCGGTGAAGTCGTAGAGGGCCTACAGGCGTGAGGCGGTGATATAGGCACGCACACGTAGTTTTCCCTTCACTGGGAGCATTCAGCCGGAAGACAGGAATGGTTTCTGGTTGGGGTGGAGCCTCCGGTTTTCGCAACAAACAAAGCGAGATAGTTCAAACGGTCCATATGTGGAGTAAACCCGCTCTGGTTCCTGATCTGTGACTGCATCCGCAAAAGGATACCCGTGTAGAGGCGATCAGTTGTGAAGTCGTAGTGGATGCCGCTGACATCCTCCAGAGCATAGTTGTCCGTCGGATTGCGCGTTCGACTATCCCGGAAGAAGATGTGCTCTCCTGTGATCAGATCGAACATGTCGATCTTCCCCGTGCTAATGACGTCCGAGTAGTAGCAGAGGAGGATGTCTTGGTTGGGCGAGATGTACGCGATGTTCTCGTGCCGATTATCTGCGTAGATGGTGCTCTTCTTGAGGCTACGATGCAGGTGCGCACAGAGGCAAACGTCATGGTGTGCGTCAAGGACGCGTCGTACACATCGATTTGGGCTTTGGAAAAGACGAGGAAGATGCTCTGGTAGTTGAGGAACACGATCAGTCGCGAATCGAAGCCCCTCCCGGTGTTGAAGCTCATGATTTGGTTCTTTGTCATCTACGGAAGAATGTAAAACTGCAGAGTACGCTGTAGATCACGAGGCGATGGCCCTTCTGCTTGATGAAGATGAACTCCTCGAACACTTCCAGGAACTCCACCTCATTCGCGGTGTGGAGGAAGAAGTTGGCTCGGTAGATGATTTCGCCGGTGAAGAGGTTGATTGCCAGAATCGGCATGACGAGGATGTCTGTCTGCGAAAGCGCGCGAACGCCCTGCGTGACGAGGAGGATGCTCTTGCTATGGCTAATCGATGCATAGAACTGGTACCCCACGCGAATGTCCTTAATGCGCTCGTCGTGGATCGCGTACATGAAGGCGTAGTCCTCCTGCCTCCACAGCTTGTACTCGCTACACGAGACTATTGTTCCAGCCCCTACGCCTTCTGTGCGCAAAAAGTGATGATGACCCGATTGTACTCGTCGAACTCGAAGTAGCTCGGAGCCAGGAACAGCTCGTCGCGGAACAGCAGTGTGGCGCGCGACACGTCCTTCGCGCGGAGGGCGGCGTACCCGATGCTGCGGCACTGAAGGACGTTCTGGTCCTCGCACTGGCGGTAGGACACGAAGATCACCTCGTCGTTGAGACGATTCACGAACACCGTTTCCACCACGTCGAATTTGCTAGGGTTGAGGAACATGTGTCTCCGGCAGCTGACGCTGTTGTACACGAGACACGCCCCCTTGTTGGTGCGCAGGATGAGGAAGTCGTGGAACTGCACGATGTCGATGATTCGCGAGCGGTTGCACATGGTGGTCCCAAAGTAGAAGCGGATGTAGTCCGAGTCAAACAGGTCGATGAAGAACTACGATGGACCCCTCTCCTGAGGATACTCGCGCGTGCAGTCTCTCCACAATTTCCACGAAGGGAGCGTACGGATCGGAGGGAACCTGCTTCCTTCTGCCAGCGAGGAGTTTCTCCACGCAATTGCCATGCGCCCTTCCTGGCTCCACTCCGTCGGTGTAGAACAGGGATTCCGTGCTAAACAAGTCCTCTTCGACGTCCATGCCTTGCAAAGGCGTTATCTAGCCGCTCGGACGATGGAGGGAAATGTGCAACAAACAGATGAAAGCTAAAGAATCACTAGCGCTTCCAGAACTTCTTGCTCATTCTCTACGAATCACCGCCCACAAACGCACGGACGTTGAGAATGGTGTTCGCCTGCTGCGACAGGGACACCGTGTCCTTGGCCTTGTCCGAGGCACTCGTGAGCACCTCGCGCTGTCTCTGCAGCTCGGTCATGGTTCCCAGACCCACCTCGCCCGTTTCGAAGATGGTGCGGGTAGCGTCCTCGATTGTGTTGTTCTGTCTACCCGTTACACAGTTACTCCACGCTCACCTCTCCAGCATATCCACCTGGTCCTCCATCTGTCTCTTCAGCTCTCTGGAAGCCTAGTCGTCAATAGCGACGCAGAAACGTACAGCACCGCCGCCCATCAGTTCCGAACGCTCCACCTGCACCTTCATATTGGAGAGCTGTCTCTTCTTGGACTCGTACTCCTTCCGCAGCGCCTCCACCTTCTGCACAACCGACGCCTTCAGCGAGGAGGGAAGCATGCGCGTCTCGATGTCGCACTGCTTAAAGCAGTCGTCGGCCTCCTTGAGCTGCTTTTCGCAGTCCTTGACGAAGGAAACTAGGCGTAAGAGCGGAGGCCGGCGATCCACGGTTGTTATCGGTTCTTCCCTGAGCCATGAGTTCGTCGCATCTGCGGAGATTCGACTTGATCTCCGAAATGTAGATATCCACCATATCGGTCATGATTGCGTGTTGGCAGTGCGCTAGAGAACAAAATGATCCGACTCTGGAAACGGGCTTCTGGCTTCGTCGCTTTTCACGCCATATTTCGATTTCTGCCCTTTTTCCATGAGTGATTCTGAGCGTACGGGTGTTACGGAGCGCCACCAACCCGTAGATGAAACTAGGAAGGAGCCTCCAGTGGAGGAAACCGTAATCGAGTCTTCTGAGGAGGAGAGCGATGCTACTTCTTCCAAGGAGGAGCAGACGGTGGAGGCAATCCATGTGACTTATGAAAACGGGAAGTGAGCTGTAGTTGGATCTGCCCGCAACGACAAAGAGGGACAACATCGCTTCCTACTCCGAGAAGGAGCTGGCGAAGCTCATCACAGCGTCATCCAACGAAGTGGGGGCGATTCTGACAGATATGACCGGCGCTCTCCCGGGACTGAAGGACCAGCTGAAGAAGGTGGAGGCCGTCGTGCAGAGCCTCCCCAAAGACCTGGACATGGGCGTGTCGCTGCTGGACCTGAAGGCCCAGTTCCTCCTTTCCTACAATGAACTTCTTTTAGTATATATTCTGATGAAACTCGAGGGAGTGGATCTCAAGGACCATCCGCTGTTTGCGAGCCTGGTGCGTGCCAGGTGATTCTTTTGTATTATACTCACACGTAGAACGCTGATCGAGAAGCTGGAGCCGCTGGAGCTGAAGATGAAGACATACATCGACACGGTGGTGACTCCGCAGCAGGACACCTCCACCTCCAACCCGCTCACGTTCCACGCCAACGTGGACGACTTCGACGTGAGCTCGAGCGAGGAAGAGGCGGAGGACACGAAGAAGCCCAAGAAGGACGACGTGTACCGCCCGCCGAAGATTGCCGCCGTTCTGTACACGGAGAAGGGTGTGTGCCGTGGCGTGGTGTGAGGCGTAGATGCGGACCGCGACGAGCAGCGGCGCGAGCGGCTGAAGGAGCGGATCGAGTCGAACGCGTTCATCCAGGTGATAGAAGAAAGAGCGCGTGAGGCGTAGGAGCTGCGCAACGAGGTGAGCAACCGACCCGAGACGATCAACATGCGATCGACGGGCGACCTGGGCCTGGACCGCGAAATGAACGAGCGCGCGGACTTCGAGGAGAAGAACTTCGTGCGCGTGAACCTGACGCGCGAGCAGAAGAAGAAGATGCGGCATGCGCAGCTGGACCTCCAGCGCGGCCGGAAGATCGGCGTGGGTGACGAGTGGAACACGATGCAGCAGTTGGCGCGGCAATCGGAGCAGATCTCCAATCAGGTGATCGAGGAGGGCGAGGACGGCCTGCGCTACCGCCGGCTGGACGTGGGGTCGGACGGGCCGGAGCGGGCCAACAAGCGGCCGAGAAGGAACTTCAAGGGTGGGAAGGGGAAGAAGCGCCATTGAGGAGGATTCGTGCCTCAAAGGAGTCCGTTTTGTCTGTTTCTTCTATACTACGTTGGCTATGCATGAAAAGCAGTGTTGTTGTTGAAGGGAATAACCGCGGGAATGGCATCCATTCTGCACATGGCGTTTCATCACAAGGGACGGAAGCCGAAACGAATTGATACACGGCTCAGTCCTCATTTGTTTTAACTGCAACCTGTGTTGCCGATGCGTTTCATTCTAATTACCGCGCTTCTGCTTTCTCTCTGCCTGAGTGAGGGCAATTCGGCTTCAGATGGTGGGCTTTTGTGAACCCGTTGACTTCTAGTCTGTGGCAAATATACGGCGGCTCCTCGTTTGGATTGCATGGTATTGCTGACCGAATAGACCCGTTGGAGGTGCATTCTCTTCAGCTCAACACGGATGACAATAGCATCACTTCTATCAAGTACTGGTGCTACGTCTATTTGGACAAGGCCCATCAAAACCTCGTCCTCGGCTATGCCTACCTGTATGTGCCAACCTCTTCTTTTGCGATTACGGATGAATCGATAACTGGAGAATCTAAAGTGGAGAAGGTTTACGGTATCTTTAGCCAGAACTATCACGACATACTGAAATGCGACAAGGAGTGGAGCGACATGCAGGAACTCGACATCACGTGCATTTTCTCTTCATGTGTCATGGATAGGGAGTACAATTGCACGATCAGCGGGGATGATGGTTTCCAGACGCTGCGTCCTATGCTGAACAAGGTGGCTCCGATGACTGTCGCTCGTGAGGGCGACACCGTCGTTTTCTCCAGTATCTCTTTCTCCAGAATAGGAACGGAGGGGTGTCCTAAGGCCAAATCGGCGCCCATATGGCTGATCATCGTGATCGCCGCCGTTCTCGTGTGCATCCTCCTCTGTATCATCATTCTGATCATCAAAAAGCGAAAGAGCACTCCTTCCCTTCAGTAAGGAGAGGGTTTGAAGATGCGTTTAATCAACGTTAGCGTCGTTTGCGTCTGATGCTGTTTGTTTTAGCCTCGTTTGGGAGCGGAGGGGAGATCATTGTTTTGCTGCGCTTTCGCCAGTTTACCATGTTCTCCTTGCTGTATTACCTGTCGTTTCTATCTTCCTTTTTCACCGCCTCGGTAACGACGCTGAACGGTTTGTTCTGTTAAGTTGTGTAACTCGTAGTTTGCGGCAAATACGGTCTGAGCACACGTGGCTCTTTGCAAAACGGCACTCATTTGTAGCGAAAGATACGTATGAGACGATCCAGATCAACGCCAACTCCAGCTGTGTTTTGAACATCATACGCGATAACAATCGCTATGTGGACACCTCCATGAAGAATCTATTGTTGGGTTTCACCCAGTATATCGAGCCCATCGACCCCATCGCATACGACAACCTGAGGTTCTTCAACAGAGCGAATACAACCAAAATTCTGGTTCGGTTCGGTCTTCAATACCAAACCGATGTGACGTGTGAGCCCAAGATGGTTCCGGGACAGGATATGGATATCACGTACCTCAGAGAATCTTTGTTGAGGAGTAGGGAGACTGTCTGTTTGCGGGATGGAAAGGATGCCTTTGCCATCTACAGAATGAATCTATACCAGAGCCTCTATTTTTCCGCCACTATGGATGCTGATATGAATGGGTTTACCTATGAAGACAAGCACTACACCAGACTGAGCGACGAGGGCTGCATCTATGACCCTCCTGCTCCCGCTTCTCCCGTGAAGGGCTGGATTACCTTCTTTGTGATCGTGATCCTGATCGCCATTGCCGTTTTTGTGGGTGTCCGTGAGTACAACAAGAGGCACATCAAGCACATTCCTCTTCCCACTGCGTGATTGCGCCTGTTTGTGACAAACACACGTAAGCATAATACATGAGATTTGCCTTCTTTCTGGACGCCACCTGCGCGACCCCCTCCATGAAGTCCTCGTGTTGGATGGCCGAAGCGTTGCGGCGCAGCGCCAGCATTCCCGCCTCCACGCACACCGCTCGCAGCATCGCGCCGCTGAAGTCCTCCGTGCACCTCGCAATCTCCTCGAAGTTCACGCTCTCCTTGTCCAGCACCAGCTTGCGCGAGTGGATCTTCAGAATCTTCACCCTCGCCTCCTCATTCGGATTCGGCAATTCCACCTTTCGGTCGAATCGGCCCGAACGCAGCAGCGCAGGGTCCAGAATGTCCGGACGGTTCGTGGCGGCGATCACCTTGATGCGCGAGTCGCTGCTGAAGCCGTCCATCGCGTTGAGCAACTCCAGCAACGTGCGCTGGAGTTCGTGGGATCCCTCGCCGTCGCCGCTTCGCTTGATGCCGATGGCGTCCAGCTCGTCGATGAAGATAATGCTCCCCCGCATGCCCGTCTCCTCGATCTTCTTCTTCGCCAGGGCGAAGCAATCGCGCACAATCTACACCTCACGCGCATGCGTGGCACTTACTCTGGCGCCTTCTCCGATGTGTGACTGGCCCAGCACCGTGGCGGACAGCTTGATGAAGGCGGCATCTGTCTGCTTCGCGCAGGCGCGCGCCAACAGCGTCTTGCCCGTGCCTGGAGGTCCGTACAGCAGAATGCCCTTGGGCGCCTTGATTCCCAGCTGCGTGAAGAGCTCTGGTCGGGTAATCGGGAGCACGACGGCCTCCTGCAGCTCCTGGATTTGTTTGTCGAGGCCTCCGATATCTGTGTAGTCGTCCGTGGGCTTCTCCTCGAGCAGCATCGCCTTGACGCGTTTATCGTACTCCGTGGGGAGTAGCTGGTATATCATGCATGTATCTTTGTTGATTCCGACCAGGTCGCCGGCGCGCAGCTCCTTGCCGTACAACATGCCCTTGTTTCCCACGAACACTTTCTAGCGATAACGCAATGACAACCACAGCGTACGCGCTTTTGAATGGTGGACATCACCACTCCCTCCTCGAACTCCTGTTTGTCCTCCGGCTTTGACAGATTATCGTCCGTTTCGACGGGAACGCGAAGAACCTATTCCTAACGCACAGCACGCACGGGAACCTCCTCAACGGACGCAACGAGGTAGGGAAGGCGCACACTGCGGTTCAATTGGCTCTCCAGTGTGTTGACTTCCTGCTGTTTTGACTGCTGCTGGCGCTTCAGATCATCTATTAGCCCCAAGAGGGATCGGTTTTGCGTCTGCATCGCGGATATCGTATCACTGAGCTGCTGCGTGCTCATCATACGTAATTCGGCCTCATCTACGCGTTACTGCTGATTTTGCGCAGTTACTAGGAGCATCCATCCTTCTTTCTTCGATTATGGAGTTGAAAAACCCGAAGCAGAAAGCGACAAATAACCGCGGTGATGCGCCAACTGAAAACAGGCGGAATTTCGGATAACAAACAAGAGTGAATTAAACGTCTAGAGTAGCAGCTAGGGACTTGGCATTTGGCGCGCACATTCCGTCCTTCAGGTTGTTCCAGAGCCCGTGCGAGAAGGGGTAGTACACCTTGTTCGGATTCCTCTTCCTCTCCTTCTTTCCTGGCAACGCGATCTCTTCATGCGTCGTCATGTTCACTATCGTCTACTCGTCACACCATCCCATCAAACTCACAATTCCCATATGATACCACACTAATCGCATCATCGGGACACAGAAACCCGCGCAGCCGATCAGGTAAATCAGCTCGGGCCAGGTGTACAGCACAAACTCCACCCACCGGTCCTTACCCTCCTACCCTCACATTTGCCCCATCGCGCTTACGGGTGTCAGATAGGGCAGGAGCGTCTTGATGAGGAAAAACAGCATCACGCCAATCCCGCACAGACAGGCCACTTCGGAAATGATCTACCCCTCACGCCCCCACAATTCGACCACCAGGAACCACACGAAAAATTTGTGGTTGCGCAACCCCACGCAGTTGGACACCCACGGACAGTGATGGTCAAACGTCCGGACACAGCTACGCTTATGACCCCGAACCCATTGGGTACATGTCGCAGAACCGGCAGTGGTAGCCGCGCGGCGGCGTGAACAGGTTGCAGGAGGAGCAGAACTTCACGGGCACGAAGTGGTGGTTCACGCGGCAGATGTACGATGTTAGGTAATGGCGCTCCTTCGTCTCCGACGGCTCGCTCGTTTGTGCGTCGGAAGGCTGCTCTGAAGGACTGTTCCCCAGCGGCGATGTCTTCTCCACCACGGATTGATCGGATGCTTGGGAAGAGGCGAGCACGATGGGCGGGAAGCAGTCGGGCAGCTCCGCGTACGTCTCGACCGCTCCGTCACGATTGACTTGGTAGGTGTTCGACAATGCGTCATACTCGGGAATTGTGCTCTCCACCTCGCGGACGAGCTCCTGCTTCTTCGCCGCGATGACCAGCTGGTCCGTGATGCCCATCGCCTTGAACAGCATCTGCGCGACCTCGTCGTACTAATCATCACGGCTGGGCGAGCGAGAGGACGTTTTCGTAGACCGCATAGTGGATGGGCTGCAGGCCGTACGAATCGCACGCATTCAACTCGGGGTTGTACGTCAGCAGCAATCGCACCATCTGGGAGTGATTCGCAGCAGCTACCCAAACCCCAGGACTGTTGTGGATGCACGAGATGTGGAGCAGTGTTCTTTCCTCGACATTCCGCTGGAGAATCTACCACGTCACAACCACTCCACGGACTCACCATTTCCGGGATTGTTCCGAGAGAACTCTACGGATGAGAAGAAGAGACAAAACGGACAGTCACGTAATCCGTCTTGTTGTTCTTCACAGAAACCATCAGGCCGGCAATACGCCTCTGTTCTGAACCATTACGTACGATGCAAAAGACCCACGGGTCGTTGGTTGGAGAAACGGCATGTTGGTAGGGGCATGCTTTTTCAAAATGCCCGGTTCCGTCAGCCAGGTGCAAAGAAGAAAAACGATGGTTCTAGCACTGAGAAGGGGAGCGAAATGGCAACAGCACGTTGAGGAGATATAGAATCACAACCAAAAACCACCCCACGTCCTTTCTGCATTAATAAAACGAAAAGGCAAGCCTTACATCAAGAAAGACACATTGAGAGACAAGACGATGATAGGAAGAACGGTCTACGTAAAAAGGAAGAGCACCGAAACATACGAACAGAATCGAGTAATAGACATACGTATCCCCGCAGTGGTTGAAAAGCAGCTTTCCTCCGCAGATTGGGACGTAATTCCCGAGCGTTGCAGCGTAGGGATTGACCTCGCTCTTCTTCATCTCTCCAAAACGCAAATACCGCGACGCACAATCCTTCCGCAAATCGGGCCGATTTGTGTCTCCCTTCCGTTTGCAACAAACACGCACTACTCCTCGTCAACGTTGGGGGTGACGAAGATGGCACGGTACAGCGGGCTCTCTCTATCGATTCCCTGAATCCACTCGCGGATGCGCACGATACCCTCCTCGTAACCGAGCTGCTCCGTGTCGTCAAACTGGCCGAAGGCCGCAGAGCCCACATCGTTGATGGAGGGACGAATGACCAGATCGGAGTCCTTGAACACCGTCTCCTCCGCTCTCATGATGCTATACATTAGTTTTGCTTCGTTTTGTCCCACCTCGACGCGCACATGACCTGGGTGTTGAGATCGCTCTGCGTGATGTAATCCTTGTCCTGTCGGAACGGGTTCAGGATGTGCATCAGCAGGTGCGTGCCGCTCACGGAGTCGCCGATCTTCTGCGTCAGCGGCGGGTCCAGCTTCTGCACGGAGGACGTGATCAGCACGCCAGGGTTGAACAGCTACGCCTAACCCACACAGCACAAGCTCACTTCCTTCATCACCTTCGTCGGCACGTTGTTCACGTACCCGCCGTCCACCAGCAGGTGCTCGCTGAGCTACGCCTCACGCCCTGCACTGACTCTCACGCCGCGGTCCGTCATGGGCGGAATGAGTCCGATCACGGTCATGCTTGCGCGGACGTAGCGCCAGAGCGAGCCGGTCTTCAGCACGAACTCCGAGATGTCGGTGACGTCGGTGGAGACGGTGAAGAAGGGCAGGAAGGTGTTCTCCACCAGCTTGTTCGCGTAGGCGTCCATCGTCACTTCGTTCATGAAGGTGCCGCTCGTCTAGGTATCAGCCTTCACGCCTCTGCCCACCAGCGACAGGATCGGCAGCGTCATGTCGATCAGATAGAACGCGGGCGTCGAGCTGATCAGCGCCACGCGGCGCGTCGTCTCCTTCACCAGGTTGTAGTCCCCGCGGAAGATCGCGATGGCCGCGCCCACCAGCGAGCCCGCGCTAGTACCGCCGCACATGTCGATCGGCACGCCCAGCTCGTTCATCGCCTTCACCACGCCCACGTGGCCCCAGCCGCGCGCCGCGCCGCCGGAGAGGACCATGCCGACGGAGGTGTGGGTGACCCAGCGAGCGAGGCGACGCACGTCGGAGGTGTTATTGAGCAGGTCGGTGGACTGCGCGAGCGGCGCGGGGTTGATGAGGATGTGGTGGAAGTGCGAGGGCGTGAGACGCATGAGAAGCTGGCGGATGCGGAAGAGCGGGATCTCGTTGGGGTAGTAGTAGCGAGAGATGGTGGAGAAGGCGAAGTCGACGTTGTCGTGGGACTTATCGAAGGAGTTGAGCTTCTTCTGCCATTCGTTCTGCTGCAGGTTGTTCGTGTGGTTCGGGTTGTACTGGTTGTTGTGGTACACGAACACAAGCTCGCGCCGCACGTTCCGGATGCGGCTGGAATAGAAGTCCAGTGCCTGCTGCAGACTCGCGCGGATCGCCGCCTCCTCCGCGTTGATGTCCACCGTGAACAGCACCAGATCCGACTAGCCCTCATTCTCCGGCGAAACACCCACTTCGGGGATGATACGCGCGTTCCACTCGGCCGCCGCCTTCTTCTCCTCCGGCGTGCCGACGGGGTTGCAGCCCTCGAACAGCGTCATCTCGAACTGATCGTTGAACTCGCTAAGGTAGTAGTCGTTCTACGGGTCATAGAGTGGGAGTGTTGGGACGTCAACTAGCTGATGCTTCTGCTTGACGAGGTTGGTGGGGAGGATGGCGTGGAGCGAGCGGTAGAGGCAGGTGGAGAAGTAGTCGTAGTCCGTCACGGCGTTGAGCGGGATTACGCTGACGCGCGTGTACTTCTCGTTCTCCTCCTGGGTGTGAGAGAGTTGTTGTTGTTGTTATCACAGTCATTACTGTTTTCACATCACACAGCATTCATCACTGTTATCACATCACAAAACACTCATCACTCATCACCTCACTCATCACTGTTTTCACATCACATCACACTCATCACACCACGCCACTCACATTCTTCTTGGTGGTGGAGTCGGTCAGGAACGACACCACCTGCGGGTCCGAGCGGATGATCTCCAGCAGGAACGGCCGGCACAGGAACAGCACCGAGGAGCGGCGCACGGCGTACAGCGAGAACTCCATCGGCGAGGCGTTCACCACGTTGCTGAAGCCGAAGGTGGAGCCGCGGTGGTGGTCCTGTGAATGAGCAGCGGCAGAAGCGCCTACAACCACGGTGGGCTCCTTCTCCTCGTGCTGCTGCTGGTTGGTCCAGCGCTGGTTGCGCCAGTCGGGCTTCATGTTCTTGTTCTGCTTGTAGTGGAAGGTGGTGGCGTTCTCGGGGTACATGTCCACGGAGCGCAGGCGGCCGTTGATCAGGTACACCCTACGGGCGGTAAGCAGGTGACTCAGTCACGTCACATCACATCACTCATCACATCACTCATCACATCACACTCATCACATCACTCATCACATCATACTCATCACAATCATCACTCATCACAATCATCACATCACTCATCACTCATCACACATAACACTCATCACATCACATCACTCATCACTCATCACATCACTCATCACACATCACTTAAAAAGCACACCACTCACATCTGCGTGGGCGTCTCGCCCTCCTCCATCACTTTCACACCGTCCTCCAGAATCACGTAGTCCAGACCATAGTAATACTCCCCATAGTTCATGAAGAACTCCTCCACCACCGCGTCCAGCAGCAAGTTGTCCAGCGTCAGGTTGTTCACCACCGTGTTGTGCAGCAGCGACACCTCCAGCACCACCGTGCCCTCCGCGTCGCTCTACACCTTACCGCCGCTCTCCGCGCCCACTGTCAGCGTGCGGTCCTCACTGCCCAGCAGGTACGGGAACAGGTTCACCACCGTGCACTCCTTGCTCTATCCCTCACGTCCCACGCACGGCGCAACGTAACGCACGCTGTCGTCGCCACGCATCTCCACCTCGCCCTTCACCAGCACGATTCTATCCATCACACGCCCCAACGACCCCCACAATTCGTCGCGACGGAACGTCAGCTGCTGATCCTTCTTCAGCACGTGCGCCGTCCACTCCAGACCCAGCTCCGCCTATGCCTCGCACGCTCCCCACGCCCCCACATCTTCGATGTCCAGGTTCTCCTTCAGCACCGACTGGATCTTCGCCTTCACCGTCGCGTCTGCGCCTCACGCCCCATTGCCGTGCCCACCGTCGTACTCCTCGCCCATCTCCTCCAGCACCTGCCGCACCATCTTCCGCGACACGATCGGCATCTCCGCCGGGGCGTCCGTCGACAGCAGCGCCGTGAAGTCCACCGCGTTCGCCTTCTGCGCCAGACACCTACGGTTCAGGCGGCGCGCAGAGCGGACGCGTGGAAGGGACTGTTCACCGTGCGGTAGAGCAGCAGCGAGATGGACCGCAGATAGTCGATGTACCCCGCGGGCACCGCCTCCATGTCCATGTTCTAGCAATCACGCCACAGTTGAACAAACACCTTGAACAAGTACTGCACCACCTCGCAGCTCGTCACCGTGCGCAGCTCCACCGCCTCGTGGATGCGGCGGCCGAGGAAGGCGGCCGCGGGCTGCAGGAGGTGGTTGATGTTGTAGTCGGCAGGGGCTTTGAAGGAGCGGAGAATCAGACCGGAGGAGGACACCATGTTCACATCGCCCTCGAGAAGGTAGTACCTGTGAGTGAGGGTCGTGGGGGAGGGTCACATGCAGGGGTACTGGTCGGCGTTGTTGAAGGTGTAGAGGTTCGTGCCGGCGGGAACGGAGAGGCGCGAGCAATGCAGATTACGATCGCACAGGTAGTGGATGTGCTTGTCACTAGACGTGATAGCAGATGCAAGGACCCACCCCAAGCCGAGTTCCTTCAGGATGGTCGTCAAACGGTTCTTCATCGTCACATTCGCCGCATCGTGGTTCGGATTGCGGTTGGTTTCCGAGGGGATCAGATTGGCGGTGTTGAACTGCTTGTAGGGATTCATCTTCATCAACCCAATGCGTTCGTCCTCCTCCGCCGTGATCTACGCGTAACTAGCAGTAGTAGCACGTACCTTCTTCGTGATCTGGTACTTTTCGAACATCAGACTCATGAATCTCCACAGTTTGGGGGGATAGATGATGGTCAGCACAAAGTCGAGAATCTGAAGGCCCGTGTTATTCAACAACGACGTGTCCTTCCTATTGGTAACGATGAAACCCTGATATGGTACGCCTTCTCCAACTTCAGCTTCTGACTCTCCTTGTAAAGAACAACCATCAGCAGTGCTGCGCACAAGAACAGTGCTGCATGAATCACCCTACACTTCACTTCGTACGCCGACACCCACTGATTCACGGTCACGTCGAAGATATGATGGGCGACCAGCCAGGGAATGACAAACTCCTCGATTGCAAGGCTCAAGCTAGCAAAAGTAAGGGCAGGCATCGGCGGAAAAAGAAATGTACCCTTCTCTATCTCCGTTCTAAATGCATGTAAATCCATCCCATGTGTGTTTCGTGCAGCAAGGAAGAGGATCTAGTGACATCCATCTCCAGCCCACTCTTTCTCAATCCATTATTGTGTGCGTTTTCAGTAGCTGGTGTGGCATAACAGGTTGAAAGCAAGAAGCAGGACGATGATCTATGACACGCTCCTCACCGTTTTCCCTCAAAATCCACCATGAGCACACTCCCATCAACCATAAGAAGGAATAGAAACAGAACTTGAAACCCATTAAAGGCAACTCTGGAAACCAAATGTTCCTCCGACTGTCCAAGGGAGTCAACCCTGCCGCAAAACGGTATGGAACGAATTGGATTCGCGCGATGGCCAACTCGCCGGAGAAGAAGGAAAACCTCTATGTGCTGCCCATGTTTCCCTACCCGTCGGGAAAGGCGCACATGGGACATGTCCGCGTGTGCGTTTGCTCTGTTCTGGCGCTGATGTGTAGCTACTCCATTTCAGATTGCATCACGCGATACAAGCGCATGTGCGGATACAACGCAGGGGTTTGGTTTGCCACTAATGCACAGGTTATTCAGCCGATGGGCTGGGACGCGTTCGGTTTGCCCGCCGAGAACGCGGCCATGGAGAGAGGCATTCCGCCAGCGGAGTGGACGGAGAAGAACATCCGGGAGATGCGGAAGCAGATCGACGGGCTGAACTGTCTCTTTAACTGGGAGGATGAGATCAAGTGGATGCGGACTGCGTCTCCTTAGACATAGCACCTCGAAGCCGGAGTACTACAAATGGACGCAGTGGATGTTCCTGAAGCTGTGGGAAAAGGGCTACGTGTCCCGCAAAAGCGGCCTGGTGAACTGGGACCCCGTGGACCACACGGTACTGGCGAACGAGCAGGTGGATCAGGAGGGCCGCTCCTGGCGCAGCGGGGCTATCGTGGAAAAGCGCGTGCTCGACCAGTGGTACATCCTCACCACCAAAATGAGCGACTCCCTCCTCAAGGGACTGGATTCGGTACGCATCGCCGTTTCCCATGAATGCTAGCTTCCCAACTGGCCGTCCTTGGTGAAGACCGCTCAGCAGCGGTGGATCGGCAAGTCGGACGGATGTCGCGTGGAATTCCAAATCGCGGGTCAGAACAAGACGATTCCCGTGTTCACCACCCACGTCGAAACCATCATGGGCGTTTCGTTCATCGGACTGGCGGCGACCCACCCCGTCACTCTCTCCTTCACCAGCCAAGACGCGAATCTTCGCGAGTTTGTCAAGTCACGCTTCGCCTTTGACGCGTAGCTGAACCACGTCAGCAAGTGTCCCTACAAGGTGGGCGAGGGCGGCGTGGCCGGCTACAGGTTGCCGCTGCAGGTCGTGCACCCCATCACCCACGCGCTGCTGCCCGTGTACGTGTGCAACTATGTGCTGGCGGACTACGGCGACGGCGCGGTCATGGGTGTGCCCTCGCACGACGCGCGCGACGGCGCCTTCGCCAGCCTGCTGCACCTGCCGGCCACGCGCGTGGTGGAGGGCAAGACGCTGGTGAACAGCGGCGAGTTCTCCGGGCTGAACGTTGCCGTGGCGGTGCGCGCCATTGCCGCCAAGGCGCAGAAGGAACACTGGGGCAAGCCCGCAACGCAGCTGCGCCTGCGCGACTGGCTGGTGAGTCGGCAACGCTACTGGGGCGCGCCCATTCCCGCCATCCACTGCCCGCACTGCGGAATCGTGCCGGTGCCGTACGCGGACCTGCCGGTGGAGCTGCCGCCGATGACGAAGGACAGCGTGGGCAAGATGGCGGGCGACGAGGCGATGTCGCCGCTGGGCCGTGGGCGTGGTGCGATGCGGTGACGCGAAGGGTATCAGGAGTGGAAGCGCGTGAAGTGCCCGAACTGTGGCTGCGACCACGCTGAACGTGACTGCGACACGCTGGACACCTTCATGGACTCGTCCTGGTACTTCTATCGTTATCTCGACCCGCACAACGCCAGCGCCTTCTGCAGCGCCGACCGGCTGAACGCCTACCCCCGCGTGAACTAGTGACGGCAGCCGCAGCGAGTGAGAGATAGCTACATCGGCGGCGCCGAGCACTCCATCATGCACCTGCTGTTCTCACGCTTCCTGGCGCACTTCCTGTACGAGCAGCATCTCGTGCCGCAGCCCGAGCCGTTCGATCACCTTCTCACGCAAGGAATGGTGCTGGGAGCAACCTACCTGGACAAGGAGACGGGAGCGTTCCTGCACCCGGAGGACGTGGTGCGGAGCGGAGCGAAGCTGGTGGAGAAGGCGACGGGGAAGGAGGTGGTGGAGAAGTACCTGAAGATGAGCAAGAGCAAGTACAACGGGATTGACCCGGTGGAGGTTCTGAAGCAGTACGGCAGTGACGTGGTGCGTGTGGCGATGCTGATGCAGTGTCCGCCCAGCAACAGTTTTCTCTACAACAAGCACTGCATGGCCGCCGCGCAGGACGTGGTGGCGAAAATCGACCGGATTTGCGCCATCTGCAAGGAGGGGAAGAACGAAGGCGGGAAGCCGCTAGACACGAACAAATTCAACTCGCAGTTCAACAAGGTGTTACACGACATGAACCAGTTCGACTTTCACAACGTGATCAGCGGTCTGAACATCATGATGAACCTTCTCGCAGACGCCGCCTTCTCCAAGCACTACGTCGACCACGTGAAGCAGGTGCTGCTGTTCTGGGAGCCTTTCGCCCCGCAGAAGAGTGCGGCGTGCTGGCGCGAGCTGCAGGCGGCGCGCTGCATCGGTGCGCAGGAGGCGTTCGAGCAGCAGCGGTGGCCAACGGCGGCGCGCAGCACCAACACGACGGTGATCGTGCAGGTGAACGGGAAGATGAAGAAGACGGTCGCTTTAGAGGCGGCGGAGGGGCTGGGCGACGCGGAGCTGATCGCGCTGGTGGAGAAGAAGCCGGAGATGCGCGGGCTGATCAACTTCACGGCGAAGGACATCCGCGTGATCCACAAGGGGCAACGCGTGATGATGAACTACTTGCGATCGTGTGTTTGTTTAACACTTTGCGACAGAGTGGTATGCAACAAACAGATCACTCCACACAGAAGGGGGTGTCCGTGGAGTAGTAGGACTTGTAGGGCACCACGAACGGCAGATCGATCGGCTCGCAAAGGTCGTCTTCCTGCAGGCCCTGGGGGTGATCCTGGCTCGCCAGATCGCCGTTCATCCAGTCGATGTAGTTCTTCGGCAGCAGCACCACGCCGCACTCGTAGTTCGTCATGCGGAACTGCGCGCCGTCCTTCTCCAGCGCGCCCCACGCGCTCCGCGTGAGGTTGTGACTGCCCGCGTACACCCACGGCAGGCGCGGTCGCTGCTCCGTCGGCACAGGCATCACTAGCCCTCACACCCTCCTCCTGCGCCCACGATACTTCGCGTGCGGCAACGTGCCCTCACGCCCTGCGACGTTGCGGTATTGCTTCAGGAACGCGCGCGAGTACCGGCCCGCCTCGAAGTTCTTGTGCTTGAAGATCAGCGAGCCTGCCATCTCCTCGCCGATGCGTGAGTCCCGTACGAACTGTTCTGTCGGGAACACCACCTCCAGACAGCGGCTCAGTTCCGCTGTGGGGGGCAGCGCGCGACCGCCGTGGCAGGAGCGGAGGATGGAGCAGAGCCAGTTCTTGTAGGGCGAGCCGATGCTGCTGCAGAGAGAGAGGAGGGGGAGTGGCACCTCCGTGTTTGATTCCTTTGTGTTGGTTGGCTTGGAGTTCACAGTACCACTCCTTTTAGCATCACCACCCTTCCCAGCACGTTTCACAGCATCACACTTCACACAACCACTCCACACACCCCCGTCAACATGCACAGCAGCGTAGTACTCGCCGAGCGACTGCAGGATGGCGCGCAGCCGCAGGTGCCCGAACTCGCTCATCTTCTTGCCGCGCAGCACGCGCGCCACCGACCCCACGAGCCGCACGCGCAGCCCGCGGAAGAACACGCCGCGCAGCAGGGCGAACAGACGCTCGTCGGGACAGCCACACGCCCGCAGGAACGCGATCAGCTGCGTACGGAACTCCAAATCCATCTTCTTCTCCGCCACGCGGCGCTCGCCCTCCGGAGCCAGGAAAAAGTCCTACGGGTGAGCGGCGGCGCACGGCGGAACCTGCATCCACACGCACTGCGCCCACTCGGTCCAGTCCTCCTCCATGAGGTTAGACGACGAGATGACGACGCGAAGGCGGTCGGGGAAGCGAATCAGAATCAGCTTCGGGTGGAAACAGTGGTACCCGTGAGTGGGGAAGGAGGGGAACAGGATCTGGTGCTTGCCGTCGTTCAGCACGACGGGATCTCGACTGGACTCCTCGGGACTCAGATGCGAGAGGAAGGTAATCTCGGCGTCCGGGTGATGGGACAGCACGAAGCCCAACATCGACTCGGAGTCTGCGCCTTACTACAAACAGGAACGCGTACGGACGTAGGAGGTCAAGAGGATGTGCGTGATGTCTTTGTCCGGCTCTTTTGAGTACGTCGTACTAAACAATCGGTAGAAATCGACGTAGCGAGTTGTGTGCGAGGGGTGGATGCCGGATAGCCTTGGTGTGAAGGGATGGGAACAATTCGACTCGTTCAGAAAGAGGGTATCTCCACGAAAATGAACGGAGGGCACGCTGTCTTCCACGATCCTGCGGATGAAGAGCCGAAAGAAGCAGCGACTGGCAATCCGAGTCATCATCGGAGCTTGACGACTCGTCGATGCAGTACACATCGGGCACATTTGCAGGATCTCTTCGGGAGTGAGGCAAGGGCTAGATGTGAGAAAACGCCAAGGAGAAGAGCAACGTCCACGGGAATGTACCGCAGCGCTTCCTCAATGGTGCTGCAGTGGGCAGCAGCATCCTCGATCTAGGTGTGAGATGGGCGCCAAACGGCTGCTTGGGCGTCACTGTAGCCGAAGCTGCGCAGCACCTGGAAAAACGCGCTCATGGATGCAACAAACAGGGAAGGGAATAAAGGAATTACTTGAAGACCTCGTTGGAGTTGATCTCCTTTCCGTCGATGGTCTCAGAGGCGCACCAGAGATCCGCCAGCTCCTTCTTGTCGGCCTCGTTGTTGATGTCGA
>ERZ827156.2038-NODE-2038-length-21886-cov-4.092208_pt1 | contig 21886 bp, 18 predicted proteins | sample MGYA00519919_ERZ827156 | MGnify/ENA primary metagenome ERZ827156 (study PRJEB31778, sample SAMEA3449269) | human gut metagenome | biome: human gut; feature: human-associated habitat; material: faeces | place: United Kingdom | collected 2010/2012 ...
CTTCTCTAAGTTGAACTTTTAGTGCTTGGTATTGTGGTCTATCAAAATTTTTACCGGAACATTTATCCACAAAAATGTCTCGTTCGTTAATTCCAAGTTCCAACATTGCTTCTAGTTGCCTATCTTCTTTTTGGTCGGTTGAAGATACTCGACAATAACCAAATGTTTTAGAATTAATATTCGCCATATTCATCTTCCTGCTTGAGTTTTAGCATCTACAGTCTAACGCGCTGTTCGTAAAAGTCAAGATTTTATACGAACATTCGTAAAGTGTGAACTAGAAGATTTACGAACAGAATTCTAAGCAAAAATCAACTATTCGTTTAAGTGTACTCTTACGAACGCAAAATCAACTCCGAAAATTGTTAGTGAATTTTTTAATTAAAATATACAGACAAGATTTGAGGTTCCAAATGAACGATAAAATTATTTCATTAGATATCAAGTTAGAAGAAAAAAGACATGAAATAGAGTTACAAAAAATTGAGTACCTAAAACTTGTTGAAGAAATCCAAAATCAGAAAAAACTTGACGATTTATATAAACAGAAAAAAGCTTTGTTACTTGATAATTTTGCTTAATACGTTACTGTGCAAATATCATAAAATGGCACCAGGAGAGGTTTACTAGGGAGACTCTCTTGTTTTTTATTTTGGGCTTCATCTATTTTATTAGGTCAATGGGCTTTATCTGTTATAGCTCAGTCTGATAATACTTCCTCTACTATTGATTCAAATAAGGTTTACGTAGCAATTCACTAACTCAGAGGTTAAGCAGGAAGAAACAAATCTGTTGAAATTTCTGCAAGCCTGCATTTATTCCTAACAAATGATGATTACGATGAGATTTTACACAACATTGAAAATTATTTAAATGAGTAATTAAATAGACTTTTCCAACTCTAACAAATGAGTTAAGAAGTTACTACCATATTTCTGTTCATTTTCAAGCATAACAGCTCCTCGATCTAAATGACCTTTTAGATAATATCTAAAATAATTATCGTCTTCCAAATGTTTATTTTCTAGCATTTCTATCAATGATTTAAATAAAATATCGAATTCCCCTGTTATCGTTTGTCTATTTAATTCAAACCCATATGAATCAGTATCAAAGTCATTTTTTGAAAGTGGTACATTTGAATGTATTGATAAAGCTAATGATAATTTTGCAAGTATAAACGGTTGTAGCTGTTCACTACCTGCAATTCTCTGAAAAATATCCATCGTTTTTTTTGAAGTCTTAATTTTAAATAACATAATTTACACCCCTGTAAAGTAAAGATCTTTTTGAATAATTGTTTTTTGATTATCTATGTTCTCAAGCATATATGTTGTAACAAGTTTGTCTTCTAACATATTAAAATGTTTGTCCTCTACCTCTTCATTTGTTGATAATATAAAGACTTGACCTTTTAATTCTCTGAAGAAGTATTTTGATATGTTGTCTCTATGTTCAGAATCAATTCTCGCAAATGGTGTATCAATAACAAATGGAACTTCATAGCGGCATAAGTTCATTAAAGATTTATATAATGCCATAATAAATATTTGTTTTTCCCCATTTGAGAAAGATGATTTATTTAATTCAACATCAATATATATTTTTTTTGTTGAATTTTTACTTAAATCGCAATTATTAATTGCATCTAATGCTCTTTTTCCCAATGTGTTTAATATGCCCTGATCACCCAAGTTGTTTTTAATTTCTTTTAATTCATTAATACTATATGAATTTGTCCTATAAACAATAATGTTAAAGTCGGAATCTATTTCAATATCATTTATAAAATCTTTTTTTCTCATAAGTTTATTAATTTCTATGTTGAAACTATCAACAACTTTTTTTATTTGTTCTTCATACAATTCAGATAGTAAGTTATCTAACATAATAACTGCTTTGCTAGAAATGTCATTTATAGAACTTTTTTTCAACTCGTTTTCATAGTCTTTTTTAGCTTTAGAAAAATCAGTATTTAAATTAACATATTCAGATTCTTTCTCTTGTATTTGATTTCCTAATTTAACTGATAAATTAAGTAGTTGAGTTTTTTTATCTAATAATTTAGTTTTTGTAGCAACATAATCATCAATTTTATCAATATTACATTTCTCAATTTCTGTTCTTATTTCTTGTGATTTTTTAATAGATGACTTAATTGCATCACTTAATTGTATAATTATTGTTTTTTCAAAATTATTAATTTTATTTATTTGATAAGACATTAATCCAATTTGCTCATTTGATAAATCTAGTATAATTTTATTATTAGGGACTTTTGACTTAATTTTATTTTCAATAGATTTTATTGTTTTATCATCTAAAACAAAATTATTTATTTCAGTACTCAATATGTCTTGAATTACATCTAATTTTAAAGTATCAGCAAACTTTACTATTTTTTTATAATCTTCTTCAATTTTAATTTGCTTTGATAATTTTTCGATCTCATTGCTTAAAATAATAAATGGAAGTTTATCATTTGCAATTTTTTTGAGTTCGGAATTTAAGTCTTCTCTTAATTTTTCCTCATCTTTGATTTGTTGGAATTTTTTATCCCAATCACCTCTTGTAACTCCACCATTTTTCTTATATTCACTATCAATTGTGTTAATCTTAGAGTCAATTTCATCAATATTTTTATAATTTAGAATTAATCTATCTTTTAATTCTTCAAGTTCAGCAGATGATTTATCAATGGAATCCTTTAATTCTATATATTTTTCAACGATTTGATTATTGACAGATGAAGATGATAGCATCCTCTTGAAATTTTTATTCATAATTTCAAAAATATCATAGCCACAAAGAGTTAAAAATGCATTTTTTAATCTTACTTTACTTCCTTCTTCTAAAAAGAAATCTGCAATTCTTTCACCATCAAAAAAGTATAAATCGAAAAGATCAGGAGGAATTATTTGCATTATGTATTTTTCAAAATCAAAAATCTCATCCTCATTTAACGTGACACCATTTTTGGAAATATCTAATTGTTCATTAACATTATTCTGTTCATATCTCCATGAACGTTTAATGTTATATTGATCATAATCTTGACCATTATTAATTAGCATATTTATTTTTACATATGCTGAAGTTGGCTCTTGTAATTTAGCATTATTGTTTATCAATTTGATAACAGCTTTATTATAAAAGGAATTCAAGCTTTGATAACCGAATGCTTTATATCCATATATACATAACCTTATAGCTGTAAATAAAGTTGTTTTTCCGGCTCCATTCTTGCCGCCAATTAGTATTATATTTCTGTTTTCGTTTGCTGAAAAATCAAAATTGGATGTTCCTTCATATGATCCAAAATTATTCAACTTTATATCTTTAATTATCATCTGACATCCCTTCTTTTATAGTTTCGTGGTGTAGCCATCCTTGGTTAACAATCCTTTCAAAAGATTTGTTTAATATTGAAGTACGACTAAAATTTTTATTTTTTTCTATTTCAATTATTAATTTTGATATAAGTTCAAAAGGTATATCAAACTCTTCACTTTTTGCTTTTATCTTTGAAATAATATCTTCGTCAAAAAGTGGCTTTTTGTATTTATCCCATGGAAGTTTCGTACCTTTTATTTCACGATACATATCAACCAATGCTCTTCTTGAAAGATCACCCTCTTCTTCCCATAGTTTGTCTATGTATCTTAATTCATCAATAGAGATTAATTCCATGCCGGTTTCGACTTCTAATTTTAACAACTTTTCTAAAATTACTTTTCTTCCGTACATCGTAAATGGTCCTAATCCTAATTCGCCATCTTTGTTTACATACACACTTCCATTACGTCTTTTGTTATCTCTTAATGATGGATCATTACGAATTTCAACTAGCCAATTTCTAAAATCTCTTAACGGGATTAATTCTTTTGCTCCATGATTAATGAAATTCATTAAGGATTTATCTTCTTTAACCATTGTGCAAATCCAACATCCGAAACGAGAATTACCTGTTACAGGGATTTTATCTTTATCTATTTCACCAATAACACTTTTTTCTTCACCCATATTTTCGCCTTGGTACAAAGAAAATAAATATTTATTGCTAGTCTTCCATGGGGTTACACCGTCATCTTTAAGTAAATATTCCCATACTATTTCATTTGGAATTTCAGTTAAAGGATTATAGACATAAGCATTTTCTATGTCATTATGAGGAATTAATAATTTACCATCAATTTCTCTATTTTTAATATTTTGGGCTCTGTATGAACTTTCTGCCTTTCTAACGCCAAGAAGTAAAACAACCTCTCCATTGTTTTTAATAGTGTTCAATGTATAGTCATTCATTGGGCGAATTTTTAATCGCTCAGTACACCATCTAAATCCCGGAGCTTCAGGGGTTGGATATCCAAGTCCGATCACTTTTGTCCAAAAGGTTTCTTCAATTCTAGGATATATGATATCCGCCTTAATATTATATTTTTCTCCGTATTTATTGATTTGAGCTGATACATTATGCATATAGTTTCTAACAATAGGATTTTCAACCATTGTGTCAGAAGAAACAATATAAATTTTCTTATATTTAGTCTTTGGTGGTAAATTTTTCAACATATCAAATAACAAACAACACAATAAAGTTGAATCTTTACCACCACTAAAACCAATCATCCATGGTCTGTCATCGTGTAAATATACTTGTTCCATTTCTTCTATTATTTGCGTGAAAATTTTATATTTTTCTTCAATTACCATATTACATTCCTTTTTTAATAATTTGTTTTTCCTTACCCTTTTCTTCTTTAGTTATCGGGATATTTAAGCATTCTTTAATTTTAATGTAAGTAAGGAAAATTGCTTCTTCATTATTTTTGACTTTGCCATCCGCACCAATTGTTCTTCCGAGCCAATTCTCTTTGCAATTCCTACTCCAATTTACTTTGGATAGTGAAGTAAGAACACTTGCCATATCAACATTTTGATTTTCGTAAAAATAAGAACCCAATTTCCCGAAAGCATTTAATGTTACGGCTAATGTTATAATGTAATCTTCTCTTAATTCCTTTTTTGTTATTGCTTTATTTAAAAGTTCCTGCCATTCAGTTATGTTATTTGATACTTCATTCCAAAATGTTATTAAAAATTTTTCGTCTGTTTTTTTATAATTCTTTGTTTTTAAGATTCTGTGATTTGCTTTATATATATTGTTTAGAGTAAACAATTTTGAAGAGTTTTTCCCCAAATTATCTTTTTCTTTATCTGTATATAGATTGAAAAATTCAACATTATTAACTACTTCTTTTGTAATAACTGCGAGTTTGTCTCTCGTATCATAAAGGGTTGATAATGAATTAGATGTTTTAACCGCATGTTTATTTAAATCAGTAAACATTTGTTGGCTCTTTTTTAATCCTTCATCTTTATAAAAAACTATTGATATTGTTTCATCGTTTAAGGTTTCATCTTCTAACAGAGCTTCATTTATGGCGGCTAAACGGTGTTGTCCATCATTTATTAAAAATTTAGCATTCATTACAACTTCTAAAATACCTATATTATCATTCCCATCGATTGGCAGAAATTTAAAATCACCATCAATTGATGCCGCTAATGCTGAAAATACATAGTTATTTCTATTATTTAGGATATAAGATTTTATTTCAGGAATTCTAAATTCATTTATTCGTCTTTGAGAACGGAATTCAGGTTGTGGAATATCAGAATCAAATCTAAACAATGTGCCTAAATATTTAAGCGGCACCATTGCAATATAATATTCTTGTTTTGCCTGTATTCCTTTTACGGCAGAGAATTTATATGTAAATTCCATGATTCACTCCTACTATACTTAAGCATATACTTAAGTATAGTGAAAAAATTTAAAAATGCAAGTAGCATTTTAATTATATATTAGACAGAATATTATTCATCATAGTTGAAATGTCTGTTTGAGTTGTTTCTTGGGAATCGGGAGCATGTTTACATACAAAACTTAGAAAACTCTCAACAGATGTTACATCACCAACATAAATATTATCAACTAAATATTTTATACCTGCATGTGCATATTCTTCAATCATTTTGTATTTTTCATCCCTATTTTCATTCAAAAGAATTTTTAAATCTTTTTCTGTTTCTAGAGCAATTATATCCATTACATCTTTATCTTCTTGAGAAAAAATGTGGTCTTTAATTGGTTCACCGCCACTTTTATCAAAGGGTAATCTTACACCCTGCTTAAAGCCTAAAACAGCTGACAACATAAAAATGTCTTTTAATGTTTCAAAAAATTTCATATCTCTATATAAATTTTGATAATATTTTTCGTATGCCTCTGGTTTATTAAATGAATTTTTCATTATAATACCCTCCTAAATTCCGTAAATTCACTATCTGCAACAGTTGTATATCCATCTGTCATTTCATATACAGCACCTACTTTGTCTTTCATACTTTCAGCAACAATACCGTTCCATTGTGCATCTGAAACAATTACTATTACTTGGCTTGCAAGAGCCGGTATTCCTTTTGCAACATTTTCCTTATGCGTAGGATCTAAGTTTCCAAAAGGTGAATCCATAACTATTGGATAGTCTCCACCAGAGAAATCAGACATCAAGCCCATATTAAATTTATCTTTTGCATATGAAACCATTGCACCAATAAATGCTAAACTTGTTATTTGTCGTTCCCCTGTTGAAAGTATTTGAGGTTGTTTAGTATCTTTATTTATAATTTGTAATTCAAAATTTTTAGATAAAGATGGCTCTCTGTCTTGTTTTCTTGCTAACAAGCCGAATACTTGTTTTAAATTATTATCCATATCTTCTTGAGTAATATCTACGAAGAACTCATGGATTCTAGTGTTTAATTTTTCTAACTCATATGCCAAATCATAACTTTTTCTGTACGTGTTAGCACCTTTGTCTTTATCTTGAGCCTGAGATATTTTTGTATTCAGTTCTTGTTCTCGTTTCTTTAACTGTTCATTGGCTGACTTGCCCTGTAATTCTTTAGCTTTATACTCAGTAATTTTATCTTCAGCATTATCCCTTAGATTCTCTTTCGCTGTAATTAACGCATCATCAATGTTTGATAAGAATTTTTTAATATCACTTAAATCCTTTTTAATTTCTTCTTTTCTTAAGTCTGCATTGTGACACAGTTGCTTATATTGGTATATCGGAGAATAAAAAGATTCTTTTGCCTCATTACAAAATGAAGATTTTACAAAAGATGCTAGTCTGCTATAACTTTCGTCAAGTTCTTGCTTACCCGCTGTTTCTTTTAGCTTTAATAAGTTGTTATATTCAGGTGTACCCTCTACCAACGGTCTTCCACAAATACAACTATGGCTTTCTAGCAGATCATTTATAAATGTTTCTTTTATATCAGAAGGTAACAACTTTTTCTGCCTTTTATCTTCTAAAAATGCTGAAATACTTTCAAATGAACTTGAAATAAGGTTAAATCTAAAATTTCTAGATATATGTTTTAGAATTTTTGCTTTTTCATCTTCTATTTTTGCATCGATTTGTTCAGTTTCTTTATATAGTTTTTCCCTTTCTTCCTCTTTTGTACGCACTTGTTCAGCGTTATGATTCTTTAAGAACTGTTCGCATTCTTCTTTTATCTTTTTATTTTTCTTTATTTCTTCAGCAATTCTTTCTAATGCAGAATTATTTGTTTGAATTTTGTTTAACACTTCTTCTAATTCTTTTGTTAGATTGGATGTTTCTGCACTTTGTGATAATTTACTTAATTCCCTATTAAAATCTTGTTTAATAGGAGCTAAATATGATGATATATTATCAATATTTGTCAAACCTAATAAATCCAATATGGCTTGTTTTATCTCACTTTTCCCATCAATTTTTGCTAACCTGTCAATTCGTTCACCATCAAAGAAGAAAAATCCACTTAATTTTTTAGGAATTATGTTATTAAAAAAGTCTTTACCTACTGGGCTTGGGGGATTTGTAGACAAATTTGTAATTAATACTTCAGGTTGTCCATCAGAAATAACTTCGCCATTAACTTTTTTAAATATTAATTTTCTCAAAAATATGTAATTAACGCCCTTATCACTAATTTCTACTTGTACAGAAGATTCGACAGAATCCCCTTCTTTTAATTCCGTACGAGCTCTTTTGTTTAACATTTCGCCAACTACTAGAGGATCAATAACTTCTCCATAAAATGCCCAATGGAAAGCACTTAACATTGTAGTTTTCCCAGTACCATTATCTCCTTTTATGACTGTAACATTTGATGTAGGAGTATTTGCACATTCTATTTTAACTTCACCATAAACTCTAAAGAAGTTTTTAATTACAAGATTTTTAATTATCATTCTTTGCTACCTCCTGCATAATAATGTCTTTAATCTTTGCTATTTTTTCATTAGGTCTAAGTGTTTTATCCCCTTCAAGCATTGCAATTTTAGTCCATGCCTGTTGTGCAGCGACACCAAATTCACTCATGACCGCATTTAGTTCAGATTTTCTTTGTTCAATAGTCTTCATTATATATTGCCTCCATTCGAGTACATTTCCCACTTACTTAAAAATTCATCAAAAGCTTCAGTCCCATTTATTGCTAATTTTGCAAATTCTTGCAAACGTTCATATTCTCTAGCAATAATTTTCTTTTCTATATTGATTTCATCAATTGATAAAAATCCTATACGATTTGGATCTAAGGTTGGTAAAACTATAAAATCATAAATTTCTGCAAATTCTTTATTTTTAGCCTTCCTTAGTACCCTACCACGTCTTTGTATAAATTCCTTTGGATTTGTGCCACTTGATAGTATAAATGCCCTTTGTAATGCAGGAATATCAACCCCTTCATCCAAACAGCGAATAGCTGTTAAACCTTGTATTATACCATTTGAGAATAATTTAAGTATATTCTCACGTTGTTTTTTTGATTCTTCAGAAGTGAATTTTTGCGCAGATATACCTATATCATTTTTTAGAACTTCATTTACTTTTTCAATAAATTTCTCGTTAGTTTCGGTTTCGACTTTATCACCACAATAAAAAAGATTAAATTTCGTACCAACTAATTTGTCTTTAAATTCTTTTAATTTTTCGATTTTGTTTGATGCAGAAGCAATTAACCTTGCTCTCTGTGCCAATAAAGCAGTTAAGGAAGGATTTTCTAACATTTTTTCAGTCCCATTAACGGCACATATCTTTGAAATTTTCTTTGATATCTCGTGGTATTCATCCAATTCATCCGGAGTCAGATCTACAAACACAGGATGATAATAATATGGAGTTAAAAACTTGCCAATAGCTTTCTCCATTGGAAATTCATATATTATTCCACCGAAATATGATTTTAAATCATCCATTTCTTTATCAGCGTATTTCGTCATTAATGTCGCAGATAAACCTAATCTAAATCTCGCATTCTGTGGTAAGTAGTTCAATGCTTTGTCAGTTGCTAAATGATGCATTTCATCCGCACAGAATATATAATCCTTCTTTATATCCTGCAAACAAGTTTGGAAATCAGAATCAATAAATGTTTTATTTGTCGTTATCAAACAAAAATGATTTGTATAACCATTATTAAATAAATCAATTGCATTTTTTGCTCTATTTAACCATGTTTTTTTTGAATCATAACAACAAATTGGCTGAATATTAAAAAGTGCTAAATTATCAACCCATTGTTCAAGTAGTACTTTATATGGAACTACAAAAACTAATCCACAGGGATAATTTGCTTTTTCAAATTGTTCAATAAGTTTTACGATTGATGAAATAGCGGTTATTGTTTTCCCCGTACCGGTTGCCATTTCGTAGATGCCTTTGAATTGATGAATTGTCCATTCTCTAATTGCATTATTTTGGTATTCTCTCAATTTAATAAAAGACGGAATTGATATCGTTGTATTATTGTCAATATTAGAAACGAATTCATTTTCTTGAGTATCTTTTGATATATAAGAATTTACACTATGTTCAATTGGCTTTCTTATTTGGATAAGTTGTCTTTTAATAGCTTCCGGAAAATTACTCGTTATCCATTGAGAATTATTACCATACCAAATCTCATCAAATTGTGTCTCTCTCTGTTTTGTCCGATTATATCTAGAAGTATCCCAAGAAAAATCAACTTCTATTGTTTCATAATTGTCTTCAAAAGCTGTACGGCTCTCATTAGAGGAGCCTCTTGAAGAGATTTTGTTACCTTCTTCATCATATAAAATTAAAAACTTATCATGAAAAATACCATAATTATTATCTTTTCTTGTAACAATTTTGATTTCTAATCTATTTTCATAAATAAGCCAAGCTAAAAAATTACATCCATCATCGTTTTTAATATCTTCAATATTAAAATTCTTGATTAATGCTTCTGTAATTTTATCCGCTCGTGCTTGATATCCTTTTTCGATAGCCTCATAATCTTCTTTGGAAAATATCGGAGAAACAATTAATTGAATCGTGCCACCATTGTAATAAAATTGTTGAAGCCCTTTGCTAATTGATATTAATGCACTACTAGAGAAAAAACCTGCCGCACGTTTATATAACACAGATTCAGGTAATACAACGTTATAAAACTCGTTAGGAATATCATTTTTTTCGGTAATATATGTATCTTTGATGGCTAAATTTTTAAATGACATTAGTTCCTCCAAAATATACTTGATATGTCAGGAACTATATTCCCTTCTTCTTGGCTATCTTCAAAAGATTCAACCCAACTATAAACTTTTTTTATTGTTTTTTTGATTTGAGAATCAGTAAATTGTTTTTTAAATTCTATGCAGTTGAATGGGAAAAATAATAACGTTCCCAAATTGTTAATATTATTACTATAAAAGTAATCGCACATATCCTGCAAATTTTTATCAAATAATACATTTGCTATTTTTATATGAGAACGCATAATCTTGTCTAATAATTCTTTATCAAAGAATTCAAATTCAGTATATAACTTGTTGTAGTTGTGTTCTTCGTAATTTTTTATGACTTCATCAATATTTAAACAGGCTATTAAATCATCCGATTTGTAATCTGAACTATAAGCTGAGCCTTGATAAAATAATAATGGGTATCCTTTTTTTGTAATTAGACTATCTATAAAATCTGACATAAAATTACCTGAAACATCCGCTTCAAGCACCTTTACCCAAGTTTTACTAAAAGAAGATCTTCGTAAACTTTCCAATTTCATAGGCTTATGGGTAAATTGAACTTGTCTATATAGTTGGTTTAGTAATTCTTGAAGTGCATCTCTATTTATACGTTTCTTTAAAATATCAAAATGAATAAATCCTAATCTCGTATCTTTTCTTGTATTCTTGGTATTATAGACATACTGATCAATTTGATAATTTTCCCAACCCAAATCATCGCAGAAGTGTTTTTGCATTTCCTCGGTTGAAACCCAATCCCCGGCATCGAGAAGATATTGCTCAATAATATCTGTTTTATTTATATTATCGCCTTCATTTTCAATATCAAATACTTCTAATTTTGAGTTCCCAATTCTAGGATTTTCTCTATATTTGATAAGTCCTAATAAGGCAGTATAATTTGGAATGCCTGCATTTAAATACAATTCTTGGTTATTGTCATATATTTTTTTAATTGAGAAAATTGAATTACCATTATCAAATTCAGATAAAATTTCATCTATTGCATTATCAACAGCAGACCATTGAATCTGAACAGTATCAACGTGTCGATATATTCCTCTATCCCATAAAATTATTTGTTTTGCATTTTTTATAATCCCATCGCTCAATGTTCTAATTGATATTTTATAAGGCAGTTTATCTGTAAGTGGTTTGAGGTTTTTTTCCAATAAATATTGTTTATCAATTGGCAGATGTACTCCTTCTGGAAAGGTAGTTGCAAATAATGCAATGATTTCGTCATTTCTATCATCTGTTTTTACTTTTCCTGTACGAGAACGTTTTGAAGTTTTAAGAATTTTATAATTATTATCATCAACTTTAATTAAATAATGTTCCAAATATGCTTTCTTAACATCATTCAAAATATGATTGTAATTTTCTATTTGATATGATGTCTCATTTTTGACGATTTTGTTTAAATCTGTGCATATTAAATCTAATAGATTTATTTTTGAAATTGTATAATCATTGTTATCTTCAATAGCATTAAAAATTGAATCTTTAAGATCATCGAACCATTCTTTATTTTCGACAATATATGTTGTTTTGTTATTTATACTAAAATCGAATTTATCTGAGAATTTCTCAATTAAAGTCTTGTATGTATAAAAAACATCTTCATTTTTTTCGTAATAAACAGAACCAAAATTATTAAATATAGATTTTGTTAATTTATTAATAAATCCAATATAACCACTATCAAGGAGGTATTTTTTTATTTTATTTATAGATTGCTTTTCGATTTGACGAATTCGCTCCCTTGTAACACCTTTATTAATTTGACCTATTTCCTCTAAAGTTTTAATTTTTCGTTCTGAATTTATACCAAGCCTTTCCTTTAAAATATCCCTATTTCGGGGTTGAAGTTTGTCAAATGCCGATTCAAATAATTCAACAACAATATTTATCCAACCGAGTTCAATAGTTTCTTCAGGTGTATATTCAAGAAGACTCAATTTCTGTTTTGAAGACAACTCAACAGGATAATCAATATCATGTTCCTTAAAAAAATTATTTATAATTTTTATATCATTATCATAATTATAGTATTCAGGTATTTCACAAGTGTCATTAAAAATAGCTTCTTCTATTAATTTCTTATATATTTCTTCATCTATCAATAATTGTTCCGGTGTATATTGAGCTAATTGCCCAATTTTCCTAATCTTCATTTTTTTTAATTTTTGAATAACATTATCCGATAATCCGTCTATTATATCTATTTTTTGAAAAAATATTTCTGGGATTTGTTCCATATTTGTAGTATTTGTTTCGTTTCTTTTATCTCGTAATGTCTTACTCATACCATTATTTGAGTCTTTTAAGGTGATTTTTTCATAACTTAAACTATCAGGTAAATGATTTAAGTTAAGAATATCTTCCCAAAAATATTTATTATTTTCACACTTATAAATAAATTCATTTATTTCATCTAATGAATTTTGTCCAAAATTTTTAAGTGATAGTAAATCTAATTCAGAATAATTCGACAAATCATATAACGTTTTAATTCCTGCACGAAGTAAAGCATGTCTTACCCTTAAAGACAATGTTGTATCTTCAATATATACATGTTTGAGAACTGAATCGCCTTGGTTAACCATCTTTATCCCTGCTCTATATTAAAATAGTATCATGAAAATTATGTTTTTTCTTTTATGTTAAGAATTTGAATATTAATATTAACTATGCCCTATTTAGACGTTGGACTTGTTATAATAATTATTTTTATTATGAATTATCACTATGTCAAAAATGGACATATCAATATAGATTATTAAATTATAAAGGCATGTTCATTTCTGCAATATTTTTCAACTGCAAACCTTTGTTTTGCTTTGAATTTGTATGACTATAACGGATAAAAAGACCGGAGCTTTGAAAAAAATTCTTCCGGTAAAATAACTCAATACGACAAATACGGCAGAAAAGTTGGAACATACAAATAACTTTTAATTGCGTCGCTTTGTAACAAAATCTCCTAATAGGCCCTGACAAATTATCCAGATGCGTTAATCTGTAGATGCAATAGAGGTAATTTATTATGAATAATTTTGAAAAACGTTTATTATTGGACTATTTAGACAAGCTTTGCTGTCAGATTGATTACAATTCCTACAACTTCGACAGTTTCTTTGATTCTTTCTTGGAGAAATTCAGAGTTAAGAAAAGCAATTTTAACTTTGATTCCGATGGTTGTTTGGAAATCGAAACAATCAAGGAAAAGAAAGCTTTTGTAAAAGATTTGAAAGTTGTAATCAAGAAACTTAAAGCAGAAATTAAACCTATCCAAACTCAGGTTGAAAAACGCCTTTGTTTAATTCAAAAAATCTTTAACATGAACGACAAGGAAATGGCTATTTTTACCTATGCCCTTGTTAAAGAATTGAATAAAGTTTTTACACAATTTGACAGTTGTCTGTATGGTTACGGGATAGATAATTTTTGTAGATTTTATCTTGGAATCAGATACGGTGAAAAAGATAGGTTACTGGACAGTCTTTATTTCAAAAATCTAATTCCTAAACGAAATAATATTTCAATTAATTCAAATATGTTGAAAATCTTTGATTCTCCGAATTGCAATACGGTTGAAAAGATAACCTCTATACTTTTAGGAGAACCCGAAAAATCTACTCTTACGCTAAACGATTTTTCACATATTAAAGACAAGCAAGAAAAAGTCCTAAAAATTCTAAAATCTGCTGTTAAAACAAATGCTAAAGGCGTGAATATACTTTTGCACGGACACGTTGGAACAGGTAAAAGTGAGTTTTCAAGACTTATTGCAAATGTTTCTAATGTTCCATTGTATGCAGTCAAAACAGAGGATTCTTATGGTGAAGAAGCTAAAAGAACAGAAAGATTGGCTGATTTGTATGCCAAACAACAAATTCTATCTCGAATTGGTAATGCTTGTATTCTTTTCGATGAAGCTGAAGATGTGCTAAATCGTGGATTTGGTTCAGATGGTACAGCATCAAAAGGTTACTTGAATAAGATTATTGAAACAACTCCTGTTCCTGTAATTTGGACTACAAATAATATTTATGATGTTGATCCGGCATTTTTAAGAAGAATGACTTATTGTATCGAGTTTGAAAAACTTTCAGAAGATTCAAGATTGAATATTTGGAACAGAGTTTTAAAAAAGAACGAATTAAATGTTTCTAAAGAAAAAGTTGAAGAATTAAACAAGAATTATGATATTCCCCCGGCACTAATCAATAATGCCGTAAAAACAACAAAAATGATTAATGGTTCTGTTGACGATTTTGAGGAACTTATTGAAAATGTTGCTAAAGTTGTGGATAAGAAAAAAATTGTGAAACAAGAGCCGAAGAAAAGTATGGGGGATTACAATGTTGATTTAATCAATGCAAATATGGATATTAACGCTCTAACTGAAAAGATTAAATCTTCAAACAAACTCAATTTTTCAATGTGTCTTTATGGAGAACCCGGAACGTCAAAATCTAGTTATGCAAGATACTTAGCAGAACAACTTGGTATAGAGGTTTTGCTAAAACGTGCAAGTGATTTAATTTCTCCGTATGTTGGAGAAACCGAACAAAATATTGCATCAGCTTTTAGTGAGGCAAAATCTAAAAAAGCTATGCTAATTTTTGATGAAGCTGATACTTTCTTGCAAGACCGAAATAATACCGTAAGAAGTTGGGAGGTTGCTCAAGTCAATGAAATGCTAACCCAAATGGAAGCTGCTGAGTATCCGTTTATTTGTACAACTAACCTTTTAGATACCTTAGATGAAGCAAGTTTAAGACGGTTTACTTTCAAGATTAGATTTGACTTTTTAACTCACAAACAAGCAAATATTGCTATGGACTATTTTTTCGGAATTAAAAATTCTAACTTGCAACTAAAAGGTCTAACTTCCGGTGATTTTGCAACCGTTAAAAAGAAAGTAGATTTCTTGGGTACCACAGATATTGACGAAATAACAAAAATGCTGTCTGAAGAGGTTAAGGTTAAAAAATCATCTGAACTCAAAAACTCAATCGGATTTTAAACAAAACCCACTCACATTCCACCACCTCTATTGCAACGTGGAGTGTGGTGTTGGGTGGGGTGTTTAATCAAACTAATAATTTTTCTCAACTATTAAAAACAAGTACGTTTTAACATTTTTAACCAAAATAATTTTCCGGTAGTTTTCTTTGAAAACTGAACTTATTTATCCTTGTTTAGGTCTAAAAACAAACTATTTCAAAATAGAACTACGGCAATTAATATTTGCTTTTAAAACAAAAATTTGCGCCGAAGGGAAAACTAACCTAACGAAGTTTAATCTAACTTTCTGGCAATATTGTGGCAAAATACCGGCATTAATGTAGAATATTGCTAAAAGCTCTAAACCTTAACCTAATAAAATTTTTATGCAATTGATATAACGAAATATTCGCTAAGAGGCTACTGACGCGAGTTTGCAGGTAAGTTCAAGCGTATTAGCATAACTTTCTACAATTAAAACTCTAATTCTCTTAAAACTCGCGTGAGTAGTGACAAAATAACTCTTTAGTTGGTTTCCAGTTTAAGTAATTACTAAAAATTTTTTGTTGTTTCAAAATCATCTCACAATTATTATCCTGGATTAATCTTAACGCAATATTATATTATTTTTCTTTATATTTACAAGGAATATCCATTTCTTTTAAGTAAGCAAGTCCCCATTTGTTTAATTCAATAATAGATGGGATTAATCTCTTTCCATGTTCAGTCAATGAATATTCTGTTTTAGGTGGGACAACAGGATACAATTTTCTTTGAATAATTCCGTCTGCTTCCAATTCCTTTAATTGCTGTATTAGCATTTTAGGAGTTGCGTGAGAAATTAATTTTTGTAATTCATTGTATCTCAGGGTTTTATCAATAAGATGACCAATTATAACCCCCTTGTATTTTCCTCCAATAATTTCCATTGTAACTTCAAGTGGACATTTGTATTCATCTTGTCTTTGTTTACTCATTTAAAACTCCAAACTAACCTTTTGGTAACTATTATACTTTAATGTATATATTATACAAAATAGTGCATTCTTGAAAAAAAGTAAATAAGAATTTAATATTGTCATAAAAGGAGATGATTATATGAAAATTACTCAAATTAGAAATGCTACATTAATTATAGAATACGACAATACAAGATTTTTAATAGATCCTTGGCTTGGACCAAAAGGTTATATGCCGGGTTTTGAAACAGCAGTTAATTCTGAAATTCGACAACCGAGAGTAGAATTACCTTTTTCTATTGATAAAATTGTAAATGTAGATTCTGTTATCATCACTCATATTCACCCGGATCATTGGGACGAATATGCAGAACATGCAATAGATAAAAATCTTAAAATATTTGTTCAATCAGAATTTGATAAAAACTATATATTATCAAAAGGTTTTAAAGATGTTGAAATTTTAGCAGAACAAGGTACAAGCTTTAGAAATATAACTTTATACAAAACTCATACACAACATGGAAAACGAGAAATTTTAAAACCTTTATGTGATTCAATTGGAATGCCTTACGATGCAATGGGTATTGTTTTCAATGCTGAACAAGAAAAAACGCTTTATATTGCAGGGGATACGATTTGGTGCGAAGAAGTAAAAGAAGCCTTGAATAAATATTCTCCAGATATAGTTGTAGTCAATGCTTGTGCTGCAACTGTATTAAATGGTGAACGCTTAATTATGAACATTGATGATTTAAAAGAAGTTTTAAAAAATTCTAAAAATGCAACCGTAATTGCAAGCCACATGGATACTGTAAGCCATTTAACCGTTACAAGAAAAGATTTAGAACATTTTAAAAACAATAATAATATAGATAATTTACTGATACCTACAGATGGTGAAGTTTTGGCTTTTTAGGTAATATTGTCTAAAATAGTATCAATGACAGGCTTTACGACTATTTTTAATTTTAACATTTTGTAGTGGCAACATTGTTAATGTTGCCACTGCGTTGCCACTTCGGACTTTTATTTACAATAGTCCGAAATTAGACTACGAGAGGGTTATAGAGTTCTGTGCAAATGCTGAAATTTTTCTGAGTGACTTTTTTATTACCACTTTTGTTGCCGCTAAACAAAATTTTTAGAAATTTTCAAAAAATAAACAACTCTAAAAGATAGAAATAACAAGTATTTCTTGTTTAGCACTAGCTGAAATGCAGTAATAATAAGTATTTTAAAATTTGAGCACTAAAAAAACCACGTTATACGTGGCTTTAAATATGGTACCCCCAAGCGAATTCGAATCGCTGTCTACACCGTGAAAGGGTGTTGTCCTAGGCCTCTAGACGATGGGGGCTCGTGACAATTTATATAGTATCAAATCAATTTTTCATGTCAAGGGGGTAAATTAAAGGAAGAATGTTAGATTGTATTTTTGTTGCAAAAAAAATCATTTAGTCCTAATATATAACTAGAATTGAGGTTATTATGATTAATAGAAAATCACGCGACGAAATTAAGAGAATGCGACATGCCGGACATATTGTAGCTCTTGTGCATAAGAAAATGAGAGAGGTTGTTGAGCCGGGTATATCAACAAAAGAATTAGATAGTATTGCTATGAAAATTATTAAAGAGAATAAAGCAACACCTACTTTTCTTGGTTACAGCGGTTTTCCGGCCTGCATTTGTGCTTCTATAAACGAAAAAGTTGTTCACGGCATTCCTTCTGAAACCGAAATTCTAAAAGAAGGCGATATTATAGCTATAGACGTTGGTGCAACATATGGCGGTATGGTTGGTGACAGTGCATGGTCTTATGCTGTCGGCAATATTTCTGAGGGAAAAAAGCTTCTTATGAAAGCTACAGAAGAAGCCTTAATGGCAGGTATTTCAAAAATGAGAGCAGGAAATGTTCTTGATGATATATCCGGAGCCGTTGAGGATGTGGCAAATAGTTATAAAATGGGTATCGTAAGACAATATGGCGGACACGGAGTCGGTCATGTAATGCATGAAGACCCGTTTCTATTTAATTACAGAGTAGGAGATCAAACTCTTATAAAATCAGGCATGGTTATAGCAATAGAACCGATGTTAAATCTTGGTTGCGATGAGGTTGTAGTACTTGACGATAAATGGTCTGTTGTCACTAAAGACGGAAAACCATCTGCGCATTTTGAACATACTGTTCTGGCAACAGATGGCGATCCAATTCTTATGACAACATTGATGGATTAATTTTAATTAAATAATCCTATAAACCAGTCTGCAAGCTTTTCAAAATCGCTTTTGCAATTTTCTTTCAGCTCTGCTGCTTCACGTTGTTTTTCCGCCAGTCGGGCTGCTTCTTTCTGCTTACGTTTTGCAGCATTTGCAGCTTCTTGGTCTAGACGAACTTGTTTTTCCTGTTCAGTTTCTACATCAAAACGAAGGACAGCTCCATCATCACAAACTATTGTTGTAACTCCTGCAGAAGCATCACGACGTACACCTTTTACACCATTCTTACCTATTAATGTATCTGCTTTTAAAAGATCTTTATCGCTGATGTCCTCGTCATTACCATCAAGTTTTCTAAGCGCATCAAATATTGCATATCTCTTTGTATTTAAATCAAGAGTGCCAAGCTTACCGCTTTTTGACCCATTACTGTATATTCGTTCTGCAAATCCATTTCTGCCGTTTTTTACTTCTGCACGTATATCACCTTCATGTCCCATTTCTCGTCGCGTAAAGTTCGTAATTTCTGTATTTCTAGAAAATTTAACTTCAAAATTTTTGTACTCATTTGCACTGGTTACTCTTAATGTTCCGCCTGTTGTCATATAAATCTCCTTATTTGCTATATATTATATATAAAGTATTTATATGTTAAATAATTGCTCTTTTGTAAATAAATATTAAATTATATATATTTTTTATTACTGGACAAAAGTTTTTGAGCGTTATATAGTTAAATTAATTGATTATTTGAAATAATGAGGTAAAAATGGATCAAATTATTAAAATAGCTTGGGAATTAAACGAAAATACTGATAATCGTTACAAGCTGGTTTATGAAATAGCAGAATTAGCCAAAAAGCTGGTTGATGAAACTCAGATGAAGAAAGCCCGAGATGAGTTTGGTTTTGAGGAAGCTGCAAGTGACAGCGCTTACAAGAAAGAAAATCCTGTAGAGCATGCTATCATGGTTAAAGCTTCCGAGTCGGACGATACCGAACTTGTAGGCTAAGTTTAAGTTATAGATACAAAAAAGAACTTCCTATAAGCGGGAAGTTCTTTTTTTGTAAAAAAATGTTAATATACAGGCAATTTTTTTGCTTTACGTGATTTACACAGAAAGGAAGGTCGAATATGAACAAACACAGCAAAAAATTAATGAATTTAATATGGGGGTTGTAGGGTTATGTTGGTAAATGCAGCAAAGATATATTCTACATTGGGCAATCCCAATTCATTAGTACCTTTAGGGGTAAAGGACGCCTCAAGCTGTCTTGGCATGACAGCAGGTTCATACGCTACAGGTAAAGAAGAAGGTTTTGACAGATTCATAGACGAATTTGGCACAGAAGCGTTGTGGCTCGGGGGGATACCTGCTTTTAAATGGATATTTGATAAGACAGTTTTTAAAGCTTATGGGTTAGACTCTAAAATTGACCCGAGAAATTTAAAGGATTCTGAAATTTTTAAGAAGATAAAACAATACGCCCCAACAGAAGAAATTAAGAAGAATTTAGAAAAAGCCGAAAATAAAAAAAGGTTGTTTAAAAATCTTGCAGCAACAAAATTTGCAGTATCTACTGTTTTGGCTGCGGTGACTTATGTTGGAATGACACGGCTTAAACAGTATTATACAGAGCAAAAAATTAGAAAAAATCTGATTAAAGAGTATAACGAGTCTAAGAAGGCTAAACAAGAAGAAAATAATAATGCTAATAAACCGGCATTTAAAGGAATTGGAAAGGTTGTCGAAGAATTTGCGTTCTCGCCTGTAAAAAATATGTATATTATGGATGGTTTTATAACAACTGAGAGATTAACTGATTCAAGAAGTTCTCAAGAGTTCATAGGCTATGCAATCAAAGAAGGCTCTTGTCTGTTCTTCCTATACTATGCAGGTAAAAAAATTCAGGAATTTATGGAAAAGAATGCAAAATCAAAACATGGCAAATCAATAACACTGGATTCAAGAGTGTTGGAAGATAGTAAATTTAAGCAGGCTTTTCTTGATGGATCCATTGAAGCTAGTTTAAAAGAGTTCAATGCTGCTAATACATCTAAGGTTAATCTATATGAATTCTTGCATAAAAATCCTGATAACAAAATTGTACAAATTGCAAAACAATCTGATTTGATAACAACTTTAAAAGGTTCAAATAAGATTGATACCAGAGCGTATATTGATTTAAAAGAAGTGCAAAATGTCAGCTCTCAGGTTTCGGAATTATATAATCAATACAAGAGTTCACTTGGTAAAGAAACTTGTGATGAATTCTTTAAAGGTGTGAGAAAATTGAAAAGAAGATCTATTATCAATAATATAGGAGCTTGTATTTTAGCTCTAGGTGTAATTACTCCGGGAATAATGCTTCTAAAGAGATTAACAGACAAATCCGGTAAAGAATTTCAAACCAAAAGAGAAATTAAAGAACAATTAATCAAGGAGGGGATTATCTCCTGATAGAAATCTGGTAAAATAATTATATGAAAAAAATATTATTAATTTTATGTATAATAGGACTTCCCGTTTGGGCTGAAACAACGAATATTTATGAACCATCAAATTCTTCTGTTAGAACAATCAGAGGAACTGGTAATGGAAATTACAGTTTATATGACAATTCTGGAAATTATAAAGGTCGTGTGAGAGATTATTCGAATGGCCGAAGAGTCATGTACGATCAAAATAATAACATGGTAAAAACATTTAGAGGAGCTCCGGCAAACCGTACTCATGTTTTTGATGCAGAGGGAAATAAGGTTGGTACCGTAAGGCCTCTATCCGGTGGAAGATTCACAACATTTGATAATTACGGAAACCGTACAGGTAGTTTTAGAACTTTTCCTGGCGGGCGTGGTGTAATGACAGATAATGTCGGTAACTATCGCGGGTCTTTCAGAACAAGATATTAAATAAAAAGCCCGCGAAGGCGGGCTAAAACTTTGTAAGATGTAAGATTATATAATATAAGAGAGTGTTTTTACTTTTTGAAGTTGCGTTATAACTATGCTATGAAGTTGTTGCCAAATCTGTTAGCTCCATAGAAGAAAGATTCCTGCATTACCT
>ERZ827156.2039-NODE-2039-length-21881-cov-14.503665_pt1 | contig 21881 bp, 23 predicted proteins | sample MGYA00519919_ERZ827156 | MGnify/ENA primary metagenome ERZ827156 (study PRJEB31778, sample SAMEA3449269) | human gut metagenome | biome: human gut; feature: human-associated habitat; material: faeces | place: United Kingdom | collected 2010/2012 ...
GAGCGCGTCAAGGAAAAGGAGCTGCCCGCCGATACGGTGAAGCTGATTTATGAGCATGGGGAAAGGGTACAGGAAGCCGGGAGATATTTTGACGGAACCCCAGACCCGCAGCTTGGGAAATTTGAACGCTTTGAAGCCGTACCCAACGACCCGGACGCGCTGCAATCGCTCTTACAGGAAGAACGGCGCAGCCGGGAGCAGCTTTCGCCGGGGGATTTCAAGGCGCATATTGCCGCTTTGCGGGACGGGCTGATTGAAACGGAAGCGCGGCGCATTGTGCGGGAAATGAAGCGGCATTACGAGCCGAACAGCCCGAACAAGACCCATTTCATGGCAGAGCTTTCCCCGGCGTTCATGCGGCTTGCAGCCACAAAGGACACTGACCGCCTTTTCTCCATGCTGCCCTACAAGACCCTTTCCTTTTCCAAAATCGAGGGCAGACATGGGACGTATGCGCTGATTGACAAGGGGGAGAACCGGGACAGGGAGATAAGGAAGCCCCGCCCCTCTATCCGGGCGCAGCTTAAAGCAGACAAGGCAAAGACCGCCCCGAAAAAGGCGGCGGCAAAAACAAAAAATCACGATATGGAGGTATGAGCATGATTAGACTGACTGTTGAAGAAACAAACCTTTTGAGCATTTACAACGAGGGCGGCAAGCGGGCTTTGATTGAGAATGTCAACGCCGCGCTGCCCTACATGGACGCGGATATGCGGGAGCTTGCAAAGCGCACCCTTTCCAAAGTGGACGCTTTGACCGAAGCGGAATTTGCAGAGCTTCCCATTTACGCCGCTGATGAAGTATGAACGGGGTTAAGCGGCTGACGCCGCCCCAGAGCCGGAAAGTCAACGCCCTTGTGCGCCGGACGTGCTGCAATTATGATAACGGGAACTGTATCTTACTGGACGACGGGGACGAGTGCGTATGTCCGCAGCTCATTTCCTATTCGCTTCTCTGCAAGTGGTTCCGGGTTGCGGTGCTTCCCGCCGACAGGCTGCTTTATGCGGAGCTTTACCAGACAGGGGATAAGAAGAAATGTACCGAGTGCGGCGCGTTCTTTGCGTCAACCTCTAACAGTGTCAAATACTGCCCCGTCTGCCGGAAACGTATCACCCGCAGACAAGCCGCCGAGCGCATGAGGAAAAGACGCGCCCCTGTTACGCAGTAGGCGCGGAAAATCCCTTGATTTACAGGGCTTTCCGGGCGTGAAAATCGGATAGGCGATACTTTATACCTTTACCCCCAAAAATGGCGTTCTACTGCGTAACATTCACGAAAACAGCACCCATAAAAAGACAGGGCGCGGAAGTCATATACTGGCTTCCGCGCCCTGTTCTTTTTTTGCCTATCTGACATTTCCCTTTTCCATTTCTTCAAGCGGGAACTGCGGGAGGGCTTCTATCAGCTTCTTTGTGATGGACTGGCGCATATCTTCGTTGATTTCCTGTTTCGTGCTTCCGTCCGGCTGTCTGACCGCTACCGTCGATAGCCTGTCGATTTCGTCCTTGTAGCACTCCACGACTTTCTCCACCGCCCATTTTTCCCCGGCAACGGCGGCGCGTATGGTTTCATATTCCGGCATTTTCTGGTTTTCCATGCTCAACGCTCCTCTGCTTTTTGATAGCCCTATCATAGCACAGCGGCGGGGATTTTGCTATCCTTATCCGCGCTCTGTTCCCTTTTCCCGTTCCGGCTGCCTGTCTGCCTGTAAAATGCTGTCAATGTTCTGCTTGATAATATCGTATTCCCGGACTTTCTTTTTCAGCTTCCCATAGTCGGCATAAAGGGCTTCTTTCTGCGCTTGGAGGGCTTCATATTCCGATTGCAGCGCGGCAAGGTTCGGGAGCTTTGCAATGCCCGCCGCTTTCAGCGACCTTGCGGCGGCTTCATGTAGGATAATCGCCTGTTCCTGTCCGGCGCGGTACTTCTCCCTGTTCCTTGCCTTGCGGTATGCGTCATAGACGGGCTTTGTCTTTTGGTAGGTGGAAACATTCTTGATAAGCACCGCCATGTCCGCAAGCCGCTTTTCCGCGTCCTTCAATGCGTCTGCCGCCTGTCCGCTTTCCGCTGCCATTTCTTCAATCCGGCTGACTAAATCCGCGTACTGTTCAATCTTATGTTCCGTCAAGAAATTCATGGTCTTTGCTGCCTGTTTCAGATTGTGGATTTTCGCCCACTGTTCATAGCCCTTACTCTGCGCCGCCTTGATACTGTTCTCAATGTCGATAAGCAGCGAAACGCCGCGCTGCTCTCTGGGGGCTTTCGCCGCCTTTGCCCGTCTGCCCGCTATCCGTTCCCTTATGGCTTCCTCTGTATAATCCGCGCCGAGGGTTTTAAGACGGGTGAAGCGTTCCTGTCCGGGGGCGCGGCATGACACATATTTCCCCGGCTTTATCTCATAGCCCGCCGCCTGTAACCGCTGCAACAATTCCTCAAAACTGGAAACTTGGGGGATAAGCGCGTCAACGGCAATCTTTAGCTTGCCTTTCCAACTTGTACCCGTCTTTTCTGCCTGGTACTCCGCATAGCTCTTTCCCTTGCTGCCCTTGCCGGGAACGACGACGGACAAGCCATTTTCCCGACACAGCTTGTCGCTCATGTTCCGTATGCCGTAATAGCTCCTTTTGTTGGAATTATATTTGCGGTGGTCTACGAAATTTACGGCGCAGAAAATAATGTGATTGTGGACGTGTCCTTTGTCAATGTGCGTCGTGAGTACATATTCATGCTGCCCCTTTGTTACCGCGTCGGCAAGCTGCTTTCCGATTTCATGGGCTTTCTGATAATCGACTTCCCCCGGCTCAAAGGACTGTATCAGATGAAAGGCTAAATTGTTCCCCTTTTGGAGTGCTTGGGACAAGGTATATTCAAATTCAATATCTGCCGTTTCATAGGAGCAGCCGAAAGAGGACACAAGCATTTTTCCGTCCGTCTTGTCCGGGTTTTCGATATAGTCAAGGGCTTTGCTTAGAGTGCTTTTAATAGGCTTAATCTTTGTAACCGCCATATCTCCGCAAGCACCCCCTTTATTTCCTCTATGTCCTCTTGGTAGACGCTGCCCGTACTGTTTACGCGCTTTGCAATCTGGTTGACGTTGACACCGATTTTCTGTATCTCCGCTGTCATGGCTTTTATGTCGGTGTGGTCTACTTGGATAATGTATCCGTCAATGGCAATCTTCCTAAGATATGCCGCCATGTTCCGGGTGGGGACGAGCTTCATTTTTTCAAGAATTAAATCCCGTTCTGCTTCTGTTACTCTGAATTTGATTTGTACCGTTCTTTTGCGTCCGTCCATGCTTTCGCTCCTTTCCATTCCGAGGGTTTGGGACACTTCCCAACAAGCCATTTTCAACCGACGCGCCGCAGCGCAGGAGGGCGAAAATACGGAAGTGGGTACCCGCTTCCTATGCTTGCTACGAAAGTTTTTCCTTACTCCCTACTACAACGGAAAGCCCCGTTTTGCCAACTTTAAGCAAAAGAAAAACGCTGCAATCTCAAAAAGATTACAACGCTTCCTAATGCCTATTCAATTTTCGTTTTCGACTTCTGCAATTTCTTTCGCCGTTGCGGTTACAATCCGTATGCCCTTATCGCTCATGCTGTCAAGCAGCGTGTCGAGCTGCCGCCTTTGCGTCGATTTTTCCGCTGTCTTATCCGGGAAAAAGAATTGGTCTACGGATATGTCATAACGGGTAACAAGCTCATAAAAGATTTGCAGGCTTGGCTGTTGCCCTTTGTTTTCAATATTCGCAAGGTAGCGAGGGGAAATGTTCATTTCGTCGCTTACTTTCTTGCGGCTTTCATTCCTGCCTGTTCGCGCTGCTTTTATGGCTTGCCCGAAAGCTGTAAAGTCATATAAAGGTACTGGTCTTTTTGCCATAATAATTCACCCAACTACATTTTACTGTTCCTTTCTTCGTTTAGATATGTCTACACAGTTCTTATCATTAGCCAAAATAATTCATATTTTGGCACTTGCTATTATACGGCTGTCCGTATATAATTATACTAATAGAGCTTAAAGAAAGGACGGGCGAATTATGGAATATATGTCTTGCCCCGAAGCGGCGAAAAAATGGGGTATTTCTGAAAGGCGGGTACAAAAATTGTGCGAGGACAATCGAATACCCGGTGTTTCAAAAATCGGCTATATGTGGCTGATACCAAAGGACGCGCAGAAACCAAAAGATAAAAGATACAAAAAAATCAAATCTACACAATAGATTCAAATTACCCTGTTACAATTTACAGTTAGGAGGTGCGCCATGAGTAAAATCTTGATTGTTGAGGACGATATATCCATACAGGCACTATTGCATGATTTTATACAAGAAGCCGGACACAGCGTTGTACTGGCTGCTGACGGTGTAGAAGCCCTTGCAAAATATTCTGAACAGACTTTCGACTTGGTACTGCTTGATATTATGCTTCCCAAAATAGACGGTTACGGTGTTTGCGAGGTTATCCGGCAAAAATCCAACGTGCCTATTATCATGCTTACAGCACTGGATAACGAAGAAAATCAAATAAAGGGCTTAGACTTGCAAGCTGACGACTATATTACGAAGCCGTTTTCTATGCCTGTTCTATTGCGGAAAATAGCTGCTGTTCTGCGGCGTTCGTCAAGGCAAGATGACGTGCCGCAAACTATAAGCTATAAAGATTTAACACTGGACTTAGACGGTTACAAAGTTTATAACGGTCAAGAAAGTATTGACCTTACTCCCCGCGAGTTTGAAATACTGCGAGAATTGCTTACCCACAAAGGCAGGATATTGACACGACAAAACCTGTTGCAAACACTTTGGAAATATGAATTTTTCGGGGAGGAGCGCATTATTGATACGCATATAAAAAACCTACGGAAAAAACTTGGTACTGCTGACTACATAGAAACGATTAGAGGGGTGGGATATAGAATTGATAAAGAGAATTAGAAGTAAATTATCAGTTAAAGTTTTTCTTTTCACTACAATATTGATGATTGCGTGTTCAACAATAACCTGCACTTGTATATATCACTTTGCCCCTTACGTTTACAAATACACGCTTTCTGATATTGAATATCTCATTTATCAGTTTGCAGAAGAATTGTCGGGATATAGTCGTGAAGAAAGCCCTATCTTTTTTGACGTTTGCTCTAATATTCTTTACGAGCAATATGATAACGAGTATAGTTTGCATATTTTTACAAGCTCTGGCAAAGAACTTACACTATCAGATTTAGATATTCCCACTGGAAAAAGAATGGAGGATTTTGATACTTTTCAAAAAACAGAAAGCACTCCTATATATTTTCAAGACGGAACCGAACAATACTTTTTGATTATCGCTCAAAACACAGACAAACAAAGCCAAATAGTAGAAGCACTTAATAAAACTATTCCGATTTTAAGTGTAGTTATTCTTTGCACATCTACACTTGCTGCATTTTTCTATACATGGTATATGACTGCGCCCGTTAAAAAAGTTAGTAAACTTTCAAGACAAATGGCAGATATGGATTTCAACGGTTTTTGTCCTACCGGACGTACTGATGAAATAGGTGTGTTGTCTAACAGTCTAAATACACTTTCACAGAAATTGACCGCGGCACTTTCTGAATTACAGGAGGCTAATCAAAAACTGCAAGCAGATATTGATAAAGAAAGACAGCTTGAACGGCAGCGGATAGAGTTTTTTTCAGCGGCTTCGCATGAATTAAAAACGCCTATTACCATTATCAAGGGGCAGCTTCAAGGTATGCTCTATCAAGTAGGACGCTATAAAGATAGGGAAACATACCTTGCACAATCCTTAGAAGTTACAAATACTTTGGAAAAAATGGTGCAGGAGCTTCTGACAATTTCCCGTTTAGATACACCGGGATATACCTGTAAAAAATCCGATATTGATTTTAGCAAGCTCATAAATGAACGACTTGCTGCGTATGAAGATTTATTCATGCAAAAAGAACTGACCGTTGAAAAATCCATAATACCGGGGCTTTATGTTTCGGGAGATATTCAGTTGCTTCAAAAGGTAATAGATAACCTCTTAGGAAATGCGGCAACATATTCGGGAGCAGGAAATTATATATCGGTCAAGTTATGGAAAGAATTTGAAAAATTAAACCTCACGATTGAAAATACAGGCGTACATATCCCGGACGAGGATATTCCAAAATTATTTGAAGCATTTTACAGGGTAGACCATTCACGAAACCGGCAGACGGGCGGCACAGGATTAGGCTTATATATCGTGAAAACAATTCTGGAACTACATGGAGCAAAAATTAAAATTGCTAATTCTATTCAAGGTGTTATTGTTTCCATACAGTTTTAGAAAATTCTCACAGGCGGCGAGCTTTTCAGCTTGCCGCCTTTTCTATCTCCACATAAAAAACATATTCAATACAATGTCAATTCAAGTCAAATCGTTATCCTTAAATTGTACCCGGAAAGGGTAACAGAAAGGAGCTTCTACCATGAAAAAATACTTATCAATCATTCTTGCCATTCTTTTAGTTATGAGTGCGCTAACAGGGTGTGCAGGAAAAAACAATCCGACCAAACAAGACAACGCACTCAACACCACAGCGACTGATCCGGAAACAGCCCCAGTGAGCGAAAGCTCTAATTCTCCCTCTGTTTCTAATACGTCTGCTGCGTATGAAAAGCTGATTGCGTATAAAACAGATAACTATTCACAGCAAAGTGTAGCTGACTTCAATAATTTATTATTGGATAATAATGATTTTCTTGAACTATTGGAAGCGCACTCTGACGTAATGGCGGCTATTTCTCCAAACGACGATAATTATGATTTTATCATGTTGACGCTTAATGCTTCGCTTAACGAGATTTACTATGAGCAAGTAGAAAAAAATACTGTTTTTAGCCTTAGCGGTTATTTGGAAAAGAAAGAGCAGCCTATGAATGTGGAGCCATTACCGGACGAAACTTCTCTTTCTGCGGAAGAACAGTCTTATAACTTTCTCTTTTACGCGCTTTATAGCATTAACTATACACTTCCAGACCCAGCGGCTATAACCGTAGCAGAAAGAGATAGTATATTAAAAGCATTTCGCGCAGAAATGCAACAGTATGTTGACGGTTTAAGCGTAAATGAAATCGTGGATAGTAATATTAAAACATTGCTTTCGGATAAAGCTACTGAACTTGCAAATAGTATGTCCTCTGAAAAGATTAGCCTATCTTATGAAATCAGTAGCATTGAAATCCATAATGCGGGAACAGAAATTACTCAATAATCAGAAATGATAACACAATTATTATCTGCCGGACGACGGCAAAAGAAAAAAAGCCGTCGTTGAGCAGAAGCATTTTCACGCGCCTTTTAATCGGCGGCTTTGATTTTCAGAGCCGCCGTTTCTTTTTGCCCGACGACCCATAGCTATATAAAACGGCGGCATTAGGAGGTAGCCGCCATGAGCGATAAACCATATCGACAATATTCTACTTTCTTTGACTTATCAAAAAAAGCCCGACCGCCGCCGGGGACACTTTTACCCTTAGATATGAACTGTCAAATCATCTGAATACTGCTTACAATTCCTTTGCGCCTGTCTGCGTCTTGCAGACAGGCGCATTTTGCATTTTCGGGAGGTTTTTTCAAAAAAATTTCGCTTTCATTCGGCGTTTGAAAAAATCGCCTGTATTATCCCGCGAAAAGGGGAGGTACTACCTACCTTTCGGCACGAAAGGAGGTGAGAACATGGAACCTAATCGCGTGGAATTTCAGAAGCAATGTATCTTTCAAAGTTTCTGTAAACGGGTGCTGCACAACGAAGCCTGCAACGCCCATGAGGAAATCCGGCGACGCAGAGCAAAGGAAGTGTCATTTTCCGACCTTGCCTTGCATGAGGAACGGCAGCTTTACACGCTTGACAAATATTTTCAAGCCGAAGAAGCCGAGCCGAGCTATCAGCAAGCGGGAAAGAAAATCACGCCGAAGCTGCTGCTTGAAGCAATCCGCACTTTGCCGGAAGAAAAAAGGAAAGCTATCATGCTGTACTATTTCGAGGGCATGACCGACGTGGAGATTGGAAAGTTATTCAATACGTCGCGCAGCACGATACAGTACAGACGGACAAGCTCTTTTGAAATCTTGAAGAAATATTTGGAGGAACACGCTGATGAATGGGACGAATGGTAAACAATCTGACTTCCCGGACGTTGCCCTTGTTCCCTATCCTGTCATTGTGGCAGCGACAAAGGGCGACCCGGACGCTATGAAAATTGTCTTGCAGCACTTTAGCGGTTACATAGCGAGCCTTTCTATGAGAAAGCTCTGCGACGAGCGCGGAAACGTCTATTTTGGCGTTGACGAGGATATTCGCCAACGGCTGCAAGCAAGGCTAATGAGGGCAATCCTCACATTTAGGGCTGAATAGCTGCACCGATACCGAAACGTCTTAACCCCTTTTTCGTTTCGTATCAATCCGCAGCAGCCCCGTATGTTCCTTGACAAAGAAAGCGACGCAAGATAACGGCGACGCAGTATAGGGCAAACCGGGTACGTCCTTTTTGCGCCGAGCCATACAGAGGGTGCGCCATGACGCTATTCCCCTATCGGGAAAAGCCGAGCGAGAAACACCGCGATGGAAAGCAAGTTAGCAGCTTGCGGGCGACGACACGCATTGAGGGGAGATAAGCCTTTACAGCCACAGTCCGAGCGTTCAGAGCGTCGCAGGCAATGGGTAAAGCTGCCTTAAATGAGCAGGGGTGCAATTCCCGCGAGGTTGTGCTAACAGCCGCCCGGTTAAAGCCCACTTTTTGTAACTTGACTTTTTAGCCATTTAACTTTTTAGCCATTTATGAAAGGGGGTATTTTCCTATGGCAAAAAAGGAAACAACAAGCCCCGCTATCCCTGTATTCCCTATGTTAAAGACCGTTGAGCAAATGAGCAAGATTAGCGGTATCGGGGAAAATAAGCTGCGCGAGCTTATGGATAGCGGCGAGCTTGAATATATACAGAATGGAAACCGCCGTTTGATAGCTGACGCTGCAATCTGGGACTGGTATCACAGGGCAAAGACGACAGCGAAGCCCCCGGCACGACAGGGAGGTTAAGCTATGGCTATATCAACAAGGCAGGTTAAGAATAAACGCGACAGCAACGGCGTACTGACCGGGCGACCGGGAACAGTTTACGACGTGAATATCAAGTACACCGCCCCGAATGGGGAAAAGAAAACCTATTCCAAAAAGGGCTTTCCGACAAAAAAGGAAGCAACGCAGCATGAAGCAGAGATGAAAGCAAAGCTCCATAATCCGGGGCAGATTGCGTCTATCGCTTCACAGCGGAAACAGACCGTTGCAAGCTATCTGAATGAATGGGTGGAAAGCTATGCAAGAGTGAACTTGCGCCCCTCTACTTACGACGGGTACAAAAAGACGATTGCAAACTATATCAATCCCCATATCGGCGGCGTTGCCCTTAATCAGCTTACCCCCGCTATGGTAGACAAAATGTTTCAGCAGATTATTGACAAAGGCTTGAAACCGTCCACCGCAGCCGGGGCAAAGCGTGTTTTGAGCGTGGCGTTGAGCCATGCCCGGAAATACCGCTATATCGAAACAAACGCAGCAAAGGACACGCTTACGAAGTTTGGAAAGAGCGACAAGACCCCCGACCCTTATACGCCGGAACAGGTAAAAGCCCTTATGCAGCGCGTCGAGGGTACCGTTTGGGAAATGCCCGTTATCTTAGGCGGGCTTTACGGTATGCGCCGTTCTGAAATCCTGGGCTTGCGCTGGCGTAATGTGGATTTGGAAAACAACACCTTTGACGTTTCCGAGCAGCTACCCTTTAAGGTGCCGCCGAAAACAAAAGTCATTGAGGAAATGGCACCGCCGAAATCCAACGGGCGAAAGCTGCCTATCACAGAGCTTGCCCGCCCGTTCTTCCTCAAACAGTTTGCTATGCAGGAAGCGCAGCGCGAACAGGCAGAAAAAGACGGAAAGCCATACTATGACAATGACCTTGTTGTAGCGAAGCCGGACGGTTCCCCTATCTCCGCGTCGTGGGTATCTTCCCAGTTTGGAAAACTGCTTGAAGATTTGGATATGCCGCATATCCGCTTTCACGATTTACGCCATACGGCGGCTACGAATATGCACCAACTGACAGGCGACTTCTACACCGTAGGCGAAGTGTTAGGACATACGCTTGCGGGTATCGGCGTATCGCTTGGACTGTCTATGAACTTTGAAGCTGTTACCGCCCGTTATGTGGACGTGCGGCTTGAACGCAAGAAAGAAGTCTTAGACGCTTATCATGGGGCGGTCAAACAGGCTGACCCGGCAAAGGCAGAGAAAGCCGAGCCGAAGAAAGCAAAGAGCGCGGCAAAGAAAAAGAGCAGCGATTTAGAGCTTTAACCGCTGTATCTCTTTACCGCTTCTTATATCGTTTTATAGCCCCGCGTGGGATTTGGGCACCATTTGGGCACCATTTACCGAAAAAGCACCACTAATACAGGCGATAAAAGAAACGCCGAGAACCCGCAAAAACATAGAGTTTATGCGGGTTTCCGGCGTTTTCTAATCCCTCAACCGACCTAAAATCATCTTGCGGCAGAGAGAAAAATTCTACTATTTTTTATTGCGGTGATAAATATCCGTTAATTTGTTGACATACAGCAGGGAGAGTGATAAAATTAACAAAGTAAAAAATCCTACTTCATCAGGGGAAAGGGAGAACAGTATGGCAGTACCGTTTGACTACACAGCAGAATACCGGCGCAAACTCTGCACACCGGATGAGGCGGCTAAGGTCGTCAAGAGCGGCGACTGGATCGACATCGCTATGGGCGCGGGCTTCCCCTCGCTGATGGATGCCGCCGTGGCCCGCCGTAAGGAAGAGCTGCGGGACGTGAAGATCCGCGGCTACCTGATTTTCGATCCGATTCAGATGGTGGAGTGCGACCCTACCCGCCAGCACTTCGTCTACAACAGCTGGCACATGTCCGGCTACGAGCGCAAGCTCTGCGACAAGGGTCTGTGCAATTTCAACCCCATGGTGTTCCGTAACCTGGGTTGGTACTATACCCAGTTCTTGACGGTGAACGTGGCCATGATGTGCGTTACCCCCATGAACGAGCACGGCTACTTCAACTTTGCCGCCTCCACCGCCTCCGCCCGTGCCACGCTGGACAAGGCGGACATCGTGATCCTGGAGGTCAACGAGAACCTGCCTTGGGTCTACGGCGGCCTGGACGAGTGCATCCACATCAGCGACGTGGACATGATCGTGGAGGGCCCCCACGGCAAGCTGCCCAGCGTCAAGTCCCCCGCGGCCTCCGAGGCAGAGATGAAGATCGCCGAGTACGTGGTACAGAACATGGTGGACGGCTCCACGCTGCAGCTGGGAATCGGTTCGCTCCCTAATGCCGTGGGACAGATGATCGCCAAGAGCGACCTGAAGGGTCTGGGCATCCACACGGAGATGCTGTGCGACAGCTACCTGGACATGTACAAGGCCGGCAAGATTACCAATACTCACAAGAAGCTGGACCGCTACAAGAGCATTTTCGGCCTGGCGCTGGGCTCACCGGACCTGTATGACTGGATTCGCGAGAACCCGGGTGTGGTCACGTATCCCATCAGCTATTGCAACGATCCCGCTAATGTGGGTAAGCAGGACAATTTCGTGTCCATCAACAACTGTATCTCCGTGGACCTGTACGGCCAGATCTGTGCCGAGAGCTCCGGCACCCGGCAGATCAGCGGCACCGGCGGCCAGCTGGACTTCCTGGAGGGCGCGGCCCTGTCCCGGGGCGGCAAGGCGTTTATCTGTCTGACGTCCTCCTTCACGGATAAGCAGGGCAACGTAAAGTCCCGCATCAACCCGCTGCTGTCCCCCGGCGACATCGTCACCGATCCCCGCAGCCAGGCGTATTATATCGTCACCGAGTACGGCGGTGTGAATCTGGTGGGCTGCTCCACCTGGGAGCGGGCGGAGAAGCTGATCTCCATTGCCCACCCCATGTTCCGGGGCGACCTCATCGCCAACGCGGAGAAGCAGGGCATCTGGATCAAGTCCAACAAGCGGTAAGTACATAGCACACACAATAGGGAGACGGCGCGCCGCCTCCCTATTGACTTTTTTCCGCGAATATAGTATACTTCCCCCATACGAAAAAAGCGATGACGGGAAGCAGTAGGCGGTCAGCGGATGCCAAGAGAGGGCGCGGCAGGTGTAAGCGCCCGTGACGCGCCGCCCAAGTCGTCCCTGAGCTTCGCGCTGAACTGACAGTAGGCTGCGACGGGGTGCCCTCCGTTACCGGGGCGGGGTGTTGCTGCACCCATGAGAGCGGGTCTATCCCGAATACAGGTGGTACCACGGACGTTACGTTCGCCCTGTTTTGCACTGGCAAAACGGAGCGGACTTTTTGTTTTGCCAAATACCGAAAAGGAGTACAGATATGAAAGAACTGCCCAAGGTCTACGACCCGCGGGACGTGGAATCCCGCATCTACAAGCTGTGGATGGACGGCAACTGCTTCAAAGCGGAGCCGAATCCCGACAAGAAGCCGTTTTCCATCGTCATGCCGCCTCCCAACGTCACCGGCCAGCTGCACATGGGCCACGCCCTGGACTGCACGCTGCAGGATATCCTGACCCGCTTCAAGCGGATGCAGGGCTACGAGGCGCTGTGGCTGCCCGGCAGCGACCACGCCGGCATCGCCACCCAGATCAAGGTAGAGGAGGAGCTGCGCAAGAACGAGGGCCTGACCCGCTACGATCTGGGCCGGGAGAAGTTCCTGGAGCGCGTCTGGGCCTGGAAGGAGAAGTACGGCAGCCGCATCGTGGAGCAGCAGAAGAAGATGGGCGCCTCCTGCGACTGGGGCCGCGACCGCTTCACCATGGACGAGGGCTGCTCCCGCGCCGTGCGCGAGACCTTCTGCGAGCTGTACGAGAAGGGCCTGATCTACAAGGGCAGCCGCATCATCAACTGGTGCCCCCACTGCCTGACCGCCCTGTCCGACGCCGAGGTGGAGTACACCGACAAGCCCGGCAACCTGTGGTATATCCGCTATCCGCTGACGGACGGCAGCGGCGATATAGTCATCGCCACCACCCGTCCGGAGACCATGTTCGGTGATACCGGCGTGGCCGTAAACCCGGAGGACGAGAAGTTCAAGCACCTGATCGGCAAGACCTGCATCCTGCCCATCCTGAACCGCGAGATCCCCATCGTGGGCGACGAGTACTGCGAGATCGGCTTCGGTACCGGCGCGGTGAAGATGACCCCCGCCCACGACCCCAACGACTTCGAGGTGGGCCTGCGGCACAATCTGGAGGTCATCCGCTGCATCAGCGACGATGGCACCATGAATGAGAACGCCGGCAAGTACCAGGGCATGGACCGCTACGTCTGCCGCAAGGCGGTGGTGGCCGACCTGGAGGAGCTGGGCTATCTGGTCAAGACGGAGCCGTACTCCCACAACGTGGGCACCTGCTATCGCTGCCACAACGACGTGGAGCCGCTGATCTCCGCCCAGTGGTTCGTGAAGATGGCGCCCCTGGCCAAGGAGGCCATCCGCGTGGTGGAGGACGGCACCATCAAATTCGTGCCCGAGCGCTTCACCAAGACCTATATCAACTGGATGGAGAACGTCCATGACTGGTGCATCTCCCGCCAGCTGTGGTGGGGCCACCAGATCCCCGCCTGGTACTGCGACGAGTGCGGCCACATCAACGTCAGCCGCGAGGACCCCACCAAGTGCGAGAAGTGCGGCTGCACCCATCTGACCCGGGAGGAGGACGTGCTGGACACCTGGTTCAGCTCCGCCCTGTGGCCCTTCTCCACCCTGGGCTGGCCCGACACCGACGCCGCGGACCTGAAGTACTGGTATCCCACCTCTGTCATGGTTACCGGCTACGACATCATCTTCTTCTGGGTGGCACGCATGATCTTCTCCGGCATGGAGCAGATGAAGAAGGAGCCCTTCAAGACCGTGTTCATCCACGGCCTGGTCCGCGATGACAAGGGCCGCAAGATGTCCAAGTCCCTGGGCAACGGCATCGACCCGCTGGAGATGGCCGACAAATACGGCGCGGACGCCCTGCGCTTCAACCTGATCACCGGCAACAGCCCCGGCAACGATATGCGCTTCTTTGTGGAGAAGTGCGAGGCCATGCGCAACTTCGCCAATAAGATCTGGAACGCCAGCCGCTTCGTGATGATGAACCTGTCCATCGACAAGGTGCAGCTGCCGGAGAAGCTGGAGCTGGAGGACAAGTGGGTGCTGAGCAAGCTGAATACCCTGATCCGCGAGGTCACCGACAATCTGGAGGCCTACGAGCTGGGCGTGGCGTCCGCCAAGATCTACGACTTCATCTGGGACACCTACTGCGACTGGTATATCGAGCTGACCAAGACCCGGCTCAACGGCGAGGACAAGGGCGCCAAGCTGGCGGCGGAGAATGTGCTGTGCTATGTGCTGCTGCGCGTTCTGGAGCTGCTGCACCCGTTCATGCCCTTCATCACCGAAGAGATCTGGCAGGCGCTGCCCCACGAGGGAGACTATCTGATCTCCGCAAAGTGGCCGGAGTATCAGGAAACGCTGCACTTCCCGGAGGCCGAGACCGCCATGGAGGCCGTCAAGGACGCCATCTCCGCCATCCGTGCCCGCCGTGCCGAGATGAATGTGCCGCCCAGCCGTAAGGCACAGGTCATCATCGTCACGGCCCAGCCGGAGAACTACAAGCTGGGTGCGCATTTCATCACCCGCATGGCCTACGCCAGCGAGCTGGCGGTCCTGACCGCCGCACCGGCCGACCTGACCGGCATGGTGACCGTGGCCACCCACGATGCCACGGTCTATATGCCCATGGCGGAGCTGGTGGACATCGCCAAGGAGCTGGAGCGCATCGCCGCCGAGCGCAAGAAGGCGGAGGAGAACCTGCAGCGCATCGAGGCCAAGCTGGCCAACGAGTCCTTCACCTCCCGCGCGCCGGAGAACGTGGTCAACGCCGAGCGCGAGAAGGCGGAAAAGGCCCGCGCTCTGATTGCCAAGCTGGATGAATCCGCTGCAGCGATGAAGATGTAAGGCGTATAAGCATTACAGACATTTTGCCAGCCATTTATGCAAAAACACGCTGACTGTCAGCGAGAATAGAAAAACAACGCCGCCGCGGTGTTCCGCGGCGGCGTTGTTTTTTACAAAGACGGTCCAGTCTCGACAGGCAGCACGGGGCACGAGCCGCGTCTTTTAACATTTTTTCGCGCATCCGACACGATTCGACAAATTACGCGCCGTCTGGCGCGTATAATCACGACAGTACAGTGAACAAGAAGAAATCCCCCGATGAACGATACCCGCGCAGCGGCCCGGCAGGGCGCGCCTGACTGCGGGACATGTCAACGAAGGAGCATCCGCTATGGAAGTATCGGCAAAAAGTGAAGGCCAGCGACTGGAATTTTTCCTGTCCGGCGAATTGGACCACCATGGGGCAAAAGGGCTGCTGGACAGTCTGGAGCGGGAGATCGAGCGTGCGGTGCCGCTGACGCTGGTGCTGGACTTCTCCGGCGTCACGTTTATGGACAGCTCCGGCATCGCCGTGGCGCTGCGGGGTTGGCAGCGTATGCGGGAATTGGGCGGCACGGTGCAGCTCTGCCATGTGGCCCAGCAGCCGCGAAAGGTATTTGAGGCGTCCGGCATCGGACGCATGATGACCATTGAATAAGGAGGGTACATAATGACGCGCGCGGAGAATTATGTGACAGTGGAATTCCTCAGCCGCAGCAGCAACGAGGCGTTTGCCCGCATCGCGGCGGCGGGATTCGCCGCCCAGCTGGACCCCACGCTGGATGAGCTGGGGGATATAAAGACCGCGGTCAGCGAGGCGGTGACCAACGCCATCGTGCACGCCTATCCGGACCGGCTGGGCAAGGTGGTCATGAAGCTGAAGCTGCTGAAGGACGGCGTGCTGGAGATCACCATCCGCGACTGGGGCCGCGGCATCGAGAACGTGGAGCAGGCGCGCCGCCCCATGTATACCACAGGCGGCAGCGAGCGCAGCGGCATGGGCTTTACCATCATGGAGAGCTTTATGGACCGGCTGGTGGTGCGGTCCGTGCCGGGGAAGGGGACCACGGTGCAGATGCGCAAGCGCATCGCGCGGCGGCTGTCAGCGGATCGATGAGCGACCGGCTGGCGCTGCTGGAGCGGGCGCAGCAGGGCGATAACGGCGCGGAGGCACAGCTCTTGACCGAGAACGCGGGCCTGATCTGGTCCATCGTCCGGCGCTACAACGGCTGCGGCGTGGAGACAGAGGATCTGTATCAGCTTGGATGCATCGGATTTGTCAAGGCAGTAAAGGGGTTTGACTTGACATACGGGACGCAGTTCTCCACCTACGCCGTTCCCAAGATCGCCGGCGAGATACGCCGTTTTTTGCGGGATGACGGCCCAGTGAAGGTCGGCAGGACCATGCGGGAGAAGGGGCAGATGCTGTGGTCGGCGCGGGAACGGCTCCAAAGCCGCTTGGGCTGTGAGCCGAAGCTGTCGCAGCTGGCGGAGGAGACCGGCATGACGCCAGAGGAGATCGCGGCGGTGGACATGGCTATGATCGCCCCGGAATCCCTGCAGCAGGAGACCACCGAGGGCCTGACGCTGGAGTCCACCCTCCGCGCGGAGGAGCCGGGCGTCTCGCTGATCGAGCGTATCGCCCTGCGCGACGCCGTGGAGTCCCTGCCGGATAAGGAGAAGCAGACGATTCTGCTGCGCTTTTTCCGGGGACTGACCCAGGAGCAGACCGCGCGTATTTTACATGTTTCGCAGGTTCAGGTATCACGCCTGGAGCGCCGCAGCCTGCAAAAGCTGCGGGAACTGCTGGCAGAGGAATGAGCAGGACAGGGGGAAGAAAAGGGGAAAATGACCCTGCGGAACAGGATCAGGGGGGAGAGTGCGGCGCTGCGCCGCAGCGGGCATCCGTGCCGCCGTCAGGCGGGATGGATGCCCGCTTTCTTTGTTCGGAAAGGCCGGGCCGGGCTTGCTGGTCCTTTATCCGCTGGCGCTCATGCTCCAGCGGCTGGAACTCCGTCATCAGGCCGCGGTAGCGCTTGGGGAGAAACGTGTCCTGGCACCGGGGATTTTCCCGCTCGCGGATGGTAACACTCTCAAAAAAGCGCTTCCACAGAGAGCGGTAGAACAGCTCTTCACCCTCGGGCAGGACGGCCTGATAGTCCTCCACATGGGTGATGCGAGAGCGCCCGTTTGCATACAGCAGCAGCTCCTTGTGCATGCGATCGAAGATGAAAAACTGCTCGTTTGCGTATCGCTGGCAAAAATGTCCCCGCAGCAGCGGCAGCACGCGGTTTTTCGGTGCGATCTCCGCCCCAAGTGTACCGCCGTAATCCGAAAAACGCACAAAGCCCCGCAGCTTCTCCAACTCGCCATTCATGTGGCGAATGGCGCGGTACAGGGAATAGCAGGCCGGGTCGGAAAGATCGCGCATGAAGCCCGGGCCCTCCGCCAGAAGCTTCCGGATGAAGGCATATAGGTGCAGTTCCTTGCCCGGCAGACAGGTCAGAAACCCATGCCGCACGATGGTCAACGCCTTGGGGGAGCGCTTTTCGATGCCGCGGCTGACCCGTTGGCTGTAGGCGGGCTGGGTGATCACCGTGCGCACCTCATACAGGGACAGGGGATCCTCGCCGCAGCAGAAGGCGGCGGGGCTTTCTTTATAGACGTAGCTCTCGAACACGCAGCAGAGAAACCCGTCCAGGCTGCCGTCGTATTGGTAGATCACGTCGCTCATACCGCTTCTCCTACCCGGTCGAACAGCGACAGCTGTTCGGCCTGCTCAGCGGGCAGTGTGCCGCGCTCCAGCCGCTCCAGCTGCAGCGGCAGTGTGGCGGCAGAGAAGCGCAGGCCCTCTGGCAGCTTGCCGCCGCAGGTGATGAAGTATTGCGCCCGCTTCAGCACGACTCCCAGCTTTTTCAGGTCGTCGAACCGCAGCGCGCCGCAGCGCCGGGCGGACACGATGCGCCGGGCGCTGACAGGGCCAATGCCGGGGACGCGCAGCAGCGTTTCAAGATCCGCGCGCATGACATCCACCGGAAACTGCTCCAGATGGCGCAGCGCCCAGTTGCACTTGGGGTCCAGCCGCGGGTCGAAATCCGGGTGGGCGTCGTCCAGCAGCTCGGCGGCCTGAAAGCCGTAAAACCGCAAAAGCCAATCCGCCTGATACAGGCGATGCTCCCGCAGCAGCGGCGGTTTGGTGTCCGGGGAGGGGAGCAGGTTGCTCTCCACCACCGGTACATAGGCGGAGTAGAACACCCGCTTCAGCCGGTATTTCTGATACAGCGACTCCGTCAGATGCAGGATGTGCCGGTCGGTATCAGGGGTGGCGCCTACGATCAGCTGGGTGCTCTGCCCGGCCGGAGCGAACACCGGTGCGTGCTTGTACTTGGCCAACTCCGCCTTGCTCTGCGCCGCACCGTCCCGGATCAGGCCCATGGGCCGCAGAATGGCCTCCTTTGACTTGTCTGGGGCCAGTGTTTGCAGTCCTCGCTGGCTGGGCAGCTCGATATTGACGCTGAGACGGTCCGCCAACAACCCCAGTTGCCGCACCAGTTCCGGCGCCGCGCCGGGGATGGCCTTGGCGTGGATATACCCGTTAAAGCGGTAGTCCTCCCGCAGGATACGCAGTGCCTGTATCATCTGCTCCATGGTGTAGTCCGGACTGCGCAGCACGCCGCTGGAGAGAAACAGCCCCTCGATATAATTCCGCCGGTAAAAGCCGATGGTCAGTTCCGCCAGCTCCCGGGGCGTGAAGGCCGCGCGGCGCGTGTCGTTGCTGCGCCGGTTGACGCAGTACTTGCAGTCGTACACGCAGGCGTTGCTCAGCAGGACCTTCAGCAGCGTGATGCACCGCCCGTCGGCGGAAAAGCTGTGGCAGCATCCGGCGATAGAGGAGGTGGTATTGCCGATCATGCCGGGGCGGAAGCCGCGGCGCACGCCGCTGGACGTACATGCGGCGTCGTATTTGGCCGCATCCGACAGAATGGCCAGCTTGTCCAGCAGCTCCATGGCCTGTTATGCCGTGCGGCGGCGACGGGGCTGCGGCTTGTCGATGCAGTCGATGAGACGCAGCACATTGGCGGCGATGGAGCCGGCGCCCAGCAGCGTGATGATAAAACCGAGAATAGTCATATTCGTGTCCTCCTTGCTCGAACTGTTGTTCTGGTCACAGTATAAATCGAACAGACGTTCTTGTCAAGAGAAATCGAACAAATTTTCTATAAAATTTCATTTTCGGTTGACCGAATGGGAAATCTGTATTAGAATAGGGGACACAGAGAATGAGAAAAGCGAGGCACCTCCATGACGGATCTGGAAAGACGGTTTATCAAGGCCCGGCGCGACGCCATCGCGGCGGACTATCAGAATTTGAACGAACAGCAGCGGCAGGGCGTGCTGGCCACGGAGGGCCCCCTGCTGCTGCTGGCAGGCGCCGGCTCCGGCAAGACCACGGTGCTGATCCACCGGGTGGCCAACCTGCTGCGTTATGGCCGGGGCAGCGACACGGAGGAGATCCCCGTCCCCATCAGCGAGGATGAGGTCGCATTTCTGGAGCAGTACGCCGCCGCGCCGGACGAGAGCCAACGCCCCCTGGCGGAGTATCTGTGCGCGGTGGAGCCGGCCCGCCCATGGGAGGTGCTGGCCATCACCTTCACCAACAAGGCCGCCAACGAGCTCAAAAGCCGGCTGCAGGCGCTGCTCGGCGATTACGCCATGGACGTCTGGGCCATGACGTTCCACGCGGCCTGCTGCCGGATCTTACGGCGCGATATCGATCGGTTCGAGGGCTATTCCTCGAGCTTTACGATCTACGACACGTCGGACTCCGAGCGCGTCATCAAGGACGTTCTGAAAGAGCTGAACATGGATGAAAAGGCGTTTCCGCCGCGTCTGTGCCTGTCCGTCATCAGCAAGGCCAAGGACCGGCGGCAGGACCCGGCGGCGTTTTCCAAACACGCCGGGAAGTCCGGCGATTTCCGCATGGACCGCATCGCGCAGCTCTACGAGGAATACGACAAGCGTCTGCACGAGGCGAACGCGCTCGACTTTGACGACATCATCCTCCACGCGGTCACGCTGCTGCAGCAGGAGGGCGAGGTGCGCGACTACTACCGCCGCAAGTTCCGCTATGTGCTCATCGACGAGTATCAGGACACAAACCGGCTGCAATACCTTTTGATGAAGCAGCTCGTGGGTGAGAAGGGAAACATCTGCGTCGTCGGCGACGATGACCAGAGCATCTACAAGTTCCGCGGTGCGGATATCACAAACATCCTGAATTTTGAAAAGGAGTACAAGGGCTGCCGCACGATCCGCTTGGAGCAGAACTACCGCTCGACGCAGAACATCCTCGACGCGGCGAATGCGGTCATTAAGAATAACACGGGCCGCAAGGGCAAGACCCTCTGGACCGATGCGGGTGCGGGCGATAGGGTGCTCATCAAGACCGTCTTCAACGAGCAGGACGAGGCGAACTTTGTCGTCTCCGGCATGATGACGGACTTCAACCGCGGCAAGAACTGGCGCGACAACGCGGTGCTCTACCGCATGAACGCGCAGTCGAACGCGCTCGAATACGCGTTCAAGCGCAACGGCGTGCCGTATCAGGTCGTCGGCGGGACAAAGTTCTTCGAACGCGCGGAGGTCAAGGACATGCTCGCGTACCTCGCGGTCATCAACAACCCGAGCGATGACTTGAGGCTTCGCCGCATTATCAACAATCCGCCGCGCGGCATCGGCAATACGACGATCGAGCGCGTGCAGGATCTCGCGAGCGAGCAGGGCGTGCCGATGATGGCCGTTTTGCAGCACGCAGGGGAGTACGCCGTGCTCAAGAGCGCGGCGGGCAAGCTCGAGCGCTTCGCCCAGCTCATCGCCGCGCTGCGCGAGATGGCGGACACGATGGAGCTCGCGGAGTTCTATGACGCGGTCTGCGAGCAGACGAGCTATGTACGCACGCTGCAGGAAAAGGGCGACGTGGAGAGCCGTGGGCGGCTTGAAAACGTGCAGGAGCTCAAGTCGAACATCGTTTCGTTCCTCGAAAACGATCCGGAGGATGCGACGCTCTCGGGCTTTTTGAACGAGATCGCACTCTACACCGACCTCGACAGCGCGACGAGCGACAACTGCGTGACGATGATGACGATGCACAGCGCAAAGGGTCTTGAGTTCCCGTGTGTGTATGTCGTCGGCGTGGAGGAGGGCATCTTCCCCGGCGAGCGCGTGCGCTACAACGATGAAGAGGTTGAAGAGGAGCGCAGACTGTGCTATGTCGCGATGACGCGTGCAAAGGAGCGCCTGACGATGACCTGCACGCGCCAGCGCATGCTGTTTGGCCGCACGAGCGTCAGTGAACCCTCGCGCTTTTTGGAGGAGGTCCCGTCGGAGAATGCCGACTGGGTCGGCCGTCAGGCGCAGGGCGCGTCCGGCTTTGGCGACACGAGCTTTGACGAGGGAAGCTCGTATTCTACGCGCGGCTACGGTAGCTACGGTCAGGGCGCGGCGCGCTACGACAGCGTCATGCAGCGCAGACCAAAATCGCAGGCGTCGCAAAAACTCGCGGCGCAGAAGCCCGCCGCCTCCGCGCCGCTGCTTCAGCTTTCCTCCGGCGACCAGATCCACCACAAGACGTTCGGTGACGGACTGGTCATCTCCGTCACCCCTATGGGCGGCGATGCGCTGCTTGAGGTGGCGTTTGATACCGTTGGCACCAAAAAGTTAATGCTGAAAACGGCGGGGGTACATATTACTAAGTTGTGATTGCCCCACACCGTGTGGGGATGCGACAAGGGGGATATTCTCTTTCTCGGAAAGAGAATATCCCCCTTACACCCCCAAGAGA
>ERZ827156.2043-NODE-2043-length-21860-cov-3.226462_pt1 | contig 21860 bp, 22 predicted proteins | sample MGYA00519919_ERZ827156 | MGnify/ENA primary metagenome ERZ827156 (study PRJEB31778, sample SAMEA3449269) | human gut metagenome | biome: human gut; feature: human-associated habitat; material: faeces | place: United Kingdom | collected 2010/2012 ...
AATAAGGGAAAAAACGCTTGACACCCAAAACAGAACAAAGCTTGGCAACCGGACACCGGATTATGTCCATACCTACATCGAACGTGTCGTTTTCATCCGGCATCACGCAATCGAACAGCCAATCGTCCTCCGAAGAAACACGAGAAGCGGAAGCGATACGCCGCACATAATCGGGCGAACATAACATATCGCGTATTTCCGGTATTTTCCCCGGAGGGACACTTGATAACGTAAGCTTTCCCAATGCTTTCTGCGTAACAATGGAAAGTTCCGTCAAACTCCACCCCCTGGATGACAGCTCTTTCCACAGACCAATCTCATAAGCTATGCCGATGATATTCTTCACCCATGGCGATGTCGCCGGGACATCCGGGATAATAGCGGATACGTGACGGAAATCATCAATGGCTTTTTTCATCACGGATTCCAAGGTCTCCTTCGATAAACGAGATGACAGTTCTTCCCTGAAAAATCCTTCAAACCGTTCCAACATCGGAAGGAATGGCCTAATCGTCGTCTCTTTCATCTTTCAAGAAATGTTATCGTCGTATCACGGAAACCTGATCCAACCACATCAATGCCGTTCTTTTCCTGAACGATACGATATCCCAGCAGCGAGCTGAACTTATAACACAGCCACGGGATCCGCCCCAATATCTGTCCGAAGAAAAATCCCCAGCGTGAACGGAAGAACTTCATATAGTTAGCCTGTTCAATGAGCTTTAAAGACGGTTCCCATTGTTCCACCACATGCCCGTTGCTTATGCCGGAACGGATTTGAGCCTCGTGTTTGCGGAGCGAATCGGGCTTCACACCATGTCGGCTCATTATCGTGCCGCACACGTCAAACCACAATTCACCTCCCCCGAAACGGTTTGCCACGTGATGCAGGAAGGCTTTTACTTGCTTCTCGTAGAAGTACATCAGTACCCCCTCCACGATGAAGATAAATTCTGCATCGGGATGCTTCCGACGCAAGTCATCCATCCAGTCGGTCTCCAACAAAGACGCTTCAATATAGACATTGTCCGGCTGTTCGGGTATCAATTCCCGGCGTAGAGCAATGACCTCAGGCAAATCCAAATCATAAAAGACTGCTTTCTGACTTCCGATACGCTGGAAACGGGTATCCAGTCCACATCCTACATTGACCACGACCGGATGCGAATGTGCTTTAATAAATCGGCGCACAGCGCAGTCAAAATACCATCCACGCACCACGCATCCCACTTCGCTCAACTTTGCCCCGTCGAACTGGGAATAATCGTATTCCAAACTGTCCGCCAGCCATTCCGCAGCCTTGTCATATAGAATGGGATTATTCCGGCGGCTTTCTTTGGCTCTCATGTATAGCGGAATAAGCAATGTTTCCGCTACAATGCTCTTAAACTCGTATTTCTGTTTCATATTTTGGGATATTTAATAGTGAACGATATTCAGAATTGTTCATAAAAAAAGGAGGAAACCTCCGTGAAGATTTCCTCCTTACCAACCGTTCTGATGCGGTTGAATGTTCGTATGTACGTTGTCTGTATCTCATATCTTGATAATAGCCCTCCAACCTTGGATTTCAAACAGGATATAATCGTGCAAAATAGCCTCCATCTCTTGCCGGGGTACGGAATGCATCAATAGCTCCTCGAACATCGTGAACATCCATACCGTATGCAAATGAATGATAAAATCGGACACAGCCGTATTGATTTCGGGATGTTTCCGCTGCATGGACGCGAACCACGCCTTAACCAATTCCGTGGAACGGTCGGTATAATTCTCACGGAAGCGTTCCAATGAAGAACCTTGCGCACGGAACAACAGTATTTCCATTAGCGAACAGTGTTTGTCAATCAACGAAACATATTCGTCAATGCAGGATTTCAGGTATTTTTCCGACCGCATCATCATAATATCTTCGCCCCGTATGCCGTGGTGTTCTTGCAGCATGGCTTCCAAAGCGCACAAGACAGGACGGACAACTTCATGGAACAATTCATCTTTGTTCGTGAAGTAGTTGTAGATGTTTCCGACACCAACTCCAGCCAATTCCGCCACTTCACGCATGGAAGTCTTAGAATAGCCTTTCTTCTCGAATTGCTGTCTGGCAATCGTCAATATCCGACCCCGTATGTCCTCTTTCAGCACTTGCATTTATAATGAACAATGTTTCTGATTTTGTTTCTGCAAATGTACGGGGCTTAAATTTATCCGGCAATACCTATTTTTAGGGATTTTACAATATCCAATATATACTTTGGACTTTATTTTATGTAAGCATAAATAAGAAGTAGAATAGTGTAAAATATAAAAAAGGACATCATAATTTTCGTCCAAAAACTTGATAGCCAAATACCTTCATTCTTTTGAAGGTGTTTGGCTAACTTTTTACTATGTTCCTCCAAAAGTTTTTTCTCTGCCTTGATGTGGTCGGCAGAACATTGGTTTACCTTTACCAGTTCACGGTCATCAACCTTAGCATGGATGACGGTATTCTTTTCCACTTTGACAATGGCATTGCTGATGCCGTCCACTATGTTGTCGGCACTTTCCTTGGCTGCTTCCAGAGCCTTGAAAGCCGCCCGTTCCCGTTGGACGGTGTGCTTTAGGCTGCCGTGTATGCCGTGCAGTTCTTCTTTCAGGGCTTGGATTTCATTCAGCAGATTGCGAAGTCCAACTATTTGACAGTTGACTTCTTGAAGCAGTCCGTCAAGCTCCTGCATATCCTGTTTCAACTCCTCTTCGGGTGTATAATTGGCAAGCCGCTCACGCAGGGCGGCAGTATCGGGTTGTTTCATATCCTCTGTTGTTTATTGGGTTTGTCATTTGCGTTTCATTCCTGATTTCTTCTGTGTGCCGAGCCTATGCGAAGCCTCACGCGCACAACGGCGGGCAAACTCTATCTCGTCCTCCTCCGGGTCGCGTCCCCATTTGAGGTCGGACTGCGAGCCGCCTCCACCGCCGCCGGATGTCATCTCGTAGGGTGACGCTATAAGGGTGAAGTAAGCCATCGCCAAGTTCTGCAAGTCCTGCCAGTTGGTAAGTTCTTGGTAGTCGAACTCGTTGTTGAAGAAGTCAAGCACCTTGTCGGGCAGATAGCGTTTGTAGGTTTTTCCGTCATGTTCAAACTCCGTGGGCTGGCGGTTCGGCTTATAGTCCGTGTAGTCCTCGTAAACCGAGTTGTTTCGCAGTACCAATGGCTGTGGCTTTTGTCGGGCTTCATTAGGAACGGATGGCTTCGGTGTTGCTGTGGCGGTCGGTTTGGGTGTCGGGCTTGCTTGTTTGGCTTTCTGTCTGTCCTGTTCGGGATGCAGCTTCTCCCATGTCTGCTTGATGCGTGATGCGGTCAGGTTGCGCCCCTTACCAAGTTCGGAAGCCTTAAACCTTGTGTTGCCCTTGCAAAGCACATAGCCGCGTATCACATCCTTCTTGTCCTTGCGCAAGTACAAATCGTATCCTTTGGCGGCAAGCAGTTCCTTGTAACCGTCCCATGACCATTCGTCAAGCTTACGCAAGGCTTCCATGCAGTCGGCACTGACTTGTGGGATGTTCGCCTCGTGTATGTGCATGGCGGTAGTCCAGCCCCTTTGCCGTGCGACCTTTTCAGCTGCCCGTTGTGCCCGTAAGTGGATGGCGTGGTCGTTGTTGATGTTCCCGTCCTCGTCCACCCGGCAGACAATGGCATGTAGGTGCGGTATGCCGCTCTTGGATTCCTCGTGCAACCAGACGCTGGACTTGCTGCCCGATACGTTGGTGCGTGGGGAAACAACATTGCCGTCCTTGTCCCGGATTTCCTGCTCGTCGAAAGCCGCCGCGAAGTCGTACCACAGTTGCCGCCAGTCATCCAAGGTGAAGTCTTCGGTATGTTCCATCGCCGGGCTAATCTCCATGCGGATGACATTGTTCTTGATGTTTGCGTGGTTCATGGTAGCGAACTTCATTTCCGTCCATATTCCCGTAGCGTCCATGCCCTGCGGCATGAAGTTGTCGCAGATGCGCGTTATCTTTTCGGGATGTTTCTTGTTCCTCGATTCGCCCGATACATAGAGCATCGCCCTTATGCCGTGGGCTACCGCCTTTGCGTTGGCTATCATGCGCCGTCCTCCTTAGCTTCTTGGTTTGTTGTCCCTGCCGGATAGCTGTTCGCCGTCTGCGTGGACTGCAGGAAGTCGGCGACATGGTTCGTGACATGGGCCACTTTTTCGTACCATTCAAGCATGGTCTCTTCGTGCCGGAAAAGGCGTAGCTTCTCGTTGTCGGTCAGTCCGTGCAGGGCGTTGGCGAAGTTCACCATGTCCGTGCGGCAGGCCGCAAGCTGACGCAAACCGTCCAGTTCCCTGTCGGAAAGCCTTTGCCGTGGCTTGTAGCCGAGTACCCTTGCCCGGATGAAATCACTGCGTGTCATGCCGCACCGGCTAGCGGTCTCTTTGATTTGCGAAAGCTCCTGTTCCGTGACTTTGGTGACAACCACCTTGTCGCGCCTTATAACGAGCTTCTTTTGCTCATCCTCCTGACTGGAGGTATCTTCGTATTCCATATATAACAGATGTCTTTGAAAAGTCGTGAAACGGTTTCTAAAAGAGGGATGATGCGAGCCTGCGAGCGGCAAGGACAACAGTCTGCCGGACTGTTGCGAGGGCGTCGTGGTATTACTGTCCGAAGACGGTAATACCTCGGCATACCTCGCAACTGAACGCTACCGCTCCATGTCAATCCATCCGTCCGCTTGCCACAGCCAAAACAGACTGGTGCCAGTGGAGTGCCGGATAATTGAACAAAGGAAAATGTTTTTTGCATCCTGTTTCTGTCAGCTTTTATTCTTCCCTTTATTTTCTGAATGAAGGGTTGTCGAATACAATCTTGTCCACCATCTCGTTCAGCCTGTCAGCAATCCTGTCGCCGTACAACTTGCGTATCTGCTGCGGTACGAGGTTGGTGGTTATGAACGAGAAGCAACGGTTCTCGTATCTTCTTGCAAGCAGGTCAGTCAGCGGCCTGTGCATGTTGCCGAACTCCTGCACCTCCACAGGCTCTATGCCCATGTCATCGATGCCGAGCATCTCCATATCACACAGCCGCAGGAACTCGGTATAGCTGTTCCGACACAGATGGGCAATATGAACGGCATTCACGATCGGCATACCATACACAGTCCTGTGGTAGTTGTCCGGTATCCTGATTACATTGAGCAGGTTCTGGAACGCCCTCATCACGGTGGTCTTGCCGTTGCCGCACAAGCCGCACAGCATCACCCCGCACCTTCTGCCGGAGGTAAGGCTCGCAGCAAGGTTCCTGACTTGTGAGTCTACCGCGTCAGGATAAAGAAATGTGCCTCCGAAACGGCTCACTTCGCCTGCGATGGCACATTTAAGCAGTTTCGCAGCCGTCTCTTCATCGAAAGGCAGTCTAAAACGCTCCTTCGTAGTCCTCGGCTGACACAGCCGTGACATCAGAGTCTCTATAAGTTGGGGATTTCCGTTTTGTTCCATATCGGGTTGTATTCAGATGTTTGATAATCCAATGGTAAAAATGGCTTCGGCAATCGCTCTCGTCCCGCTGCGCGTTTCCGCCGATTCTTTGCTCGTCAAAGAAGTCACGGATATTCCCGTGTAGCCTGTATCTGTCAATAATCCAGTTTTCTCTTTTCGCCAGCACTTCGATAATCTTGTCCTGCCAAACCGTATCGGCAAGCAGGAGTGACTCAAGCTCATCCAGTGATTTATGTCCATCTTCCCGCGCGTGTTGAGAGTTGATAATATCTTCGTCTTTATCTTTTATATTAGAATGGGGCAACTGTACGGTCAACTCATGGGTCAACTGTCGGGTAACCTGATGCGGCAACTGCCGGAACGGCTGTATGGTCAAGGAATATAGCGCAGGGGTGTGGATTCCTGTACCAACCTGACAATCTATCAGCCCTCGTTCTTTGAGATGCTGCCGTGCCTTGCTGATATTCTGTTTGGTGGTCGAGAGCCGCACGCAGAGGATGGCTGTATGGCAGGCAAACGGCATGTTCCAGCGTAGGCGGTTTGCCTCATACAGGAGGTAATGATAAAGTGCTACCTCCGTAGGGTTGAAAGGGCTGCGCTCCGCTTCTGCCCAAAACCGGTTAATGTAGTCGTATATGCCCGCCATGACTTACCGCTTCGAACGGTTGATGATGTACTTCTGTGCCTGTTGGTCGAGTTCCGCCTGCGATGCCACGCGTACATTCTTCATCCATGCCTCCAGTTCGGCTTTGTCAAAGAAGCACAGTTTGCCGTTGGGCTTGTAGTAAGGTATGACGCGTCGCATCATCAGCTTGTGAAGATAACTCACTTTGATTCCGAGAAATTTCGCGGCCTCGGCCGTCGAGATTAATTGGTTCGTCTGTTCCATATTTCTGTCGTTTTTGATGTGATTTCTTAGGCTGTGAAAGCCGTCGTTCCGATAAGGAAGACGGTGCAAAGTAAGCCATCGGAAATCACACGACAAAGGCTATTAATCTGCTGTAAAACAGATGGAAAGCCAAGTAGAAAACAACTGAAAGCACGGCTGTAAAGCAACCGCATGCAGCCGAAAACAGGGAAAAAGGAAAAAGGATGTCAGACTACAGTAAGCCACGACATTTTATCGAACAATACAATGCCGAACTACTGAAATTTCGGATATGGCCATAGGATGTACGATGGAATCTATATCGAACCTGTAGGCTGTCTGAAACAATGGGGTTGTTAATTTTGGTTGCTTTTCGCCCAGCTGCGATAAGCGGCTGTATCACGGATGTTGCTGTCGGCTTCCGCCACTTTCTTAAAAATGGAGATTATAACATCCTCTTTGTCGGCTTTGGAACCCCTGCGGTTCTTCACATCCAACAACTGGCGCATATTGTTCAGATGCCAATAGTCGCCAAAAATCTTCCACTGGCGGCTGATGTTGCAGATTGCTGCTATGCTGTCCGCGATGAAAGCCATCTGTGTGGCATTGCATCCATCATGCGGCCGATATTCCGCATCAAGAAAGCCTTCATGACGCAAGGCTTCCATAAATATCATAGTTCTGTCTCCTTTCAAGGCATCCGGGAAATCCGGTGGAAAGGAAAACCGATATGCTGTCTCTGGTTCTGTGGTCGATTGAGACTTGCCAGAGGAACCGCTGCCGAACGGTGAAGAAGCCTTTTTAGATTTGCGCTCCGACAATTGCTCGATTTTCTTGCGATATTCCATATAAACAGCCATCGGAACAATGAAGATAACGAGCGAGATTACCACGAACATGACGACGGTAATAGCATCCGTCTCAAGCCGTGCGACCGCTACCCGTCCGGCAAGGACAGATATGAGTAGCCACACTGCTCCCGGCAGCAGGATGTTCACATTGAAATCATCTGGCAATCTTCTCATACTCTATATTATTATATCCGTTCAGGTATTGGCAAACTCCATGTCGATAAGGCTGATGGCATCTTCCTTTTTCTTGTTGATGATTTTGGCGTATATCTGGGTGGTCTTCACATCCGAATGGCCGAGTAGCTTGCATACGGTATAAAGGTCAGCACCGAGTGTCAGCAACATTGTGGCAAAGGTGTGGCGGCTGACATGATAGGTTACATGCTTGGTTATGCCCGCCGCCTTGACCCACGGTTTGAGCTGCACGTTGCAGGTGTCCTCACATGGCAATGTGGGAAATACAAGGTCTTCATCTCCGGCTCCGTTCCGTTCCGGCATCCATTTCCTTGCATTCATGGAAAGGGGAAGATAAATAGGCTGACGGGTTTTCTGCATGATGATATTGATGCGCCACTGTTCAGCGGAACTATCCACATTTTTCCATTTCAGGACCAGTACATCGCTGATTCGCAAGCCGCAGTAGCAGGAGAACAGGAACGCTCCTTTGACATCCTCCCGTCTGCAAGGAGTGTCTATGAGAATCTTGACCTCGTCTATGGTCAGGAACTCCCGCTTGCTCTCCGGCATCTTGATTTTCTCGTCCGTGTTAAGCCTGTTTACCGGATTCTCGGCAATGATTTCCTCTCGGACTGCCGCATTCAACGCTCCCCGGAAGCACCCGAAATAGGAAACACAGGTGAACTGCGACAGTTTCTTTCCGTTCGGGCCTACATAAATGTTGCGCAGGAAGTCTATAAAGGCAAGGCAGAAGTCGCGGTTTAGGTCCCGCATGGCCGCCTTTGCGTTGAAGGCACGCAGCACATTCATCGTGTTGGATATCAGTTTGCCACTTCCTCGCACTCCTTTTTTCTCCTGACTCTCTTTGTATGCCTGCATCCAGTCGAGAAGCAGCATCTTCGACCGCAGGGAGGTGTTCTTCAGCCCTGCCACCCCATTGGTCAACTCGATGATGCGCTGCGACTTTATGGTGTTAACCGCAGCAAGCGTGGCCTTATTCTGCGCCTTGGCTGCCGCATTCGTCTCCGGGATGAGATACAGTTTCAGGAACTCATACTGCCTTTTTCCGTCACGGTAGATGTCGAGATAGATGGACTGGCTCCCGTCACTGAGTGTCTTATAACGGACTCTGACAGGTTCCTTGGGCTGTTTGGGTGTCTTTATTGCTTTTGCCATAGTGGTGTCATTTATAAAAGATTTATTCTTAATCAAACACTTTGTCTATGAGATTGACTGCCTCGTCTTTCCTTCGGTTGATGATTTCAGCATAAATCTGCGTATTCTTTATCTGGGAATGGCCCAAAAGTTTGGAAACGGTATAAAGGTCTGCACCGAGCGTGAGCAGCATCGTGGCGAAGGTGTGTCGGCTTGTGTGATAGGTCACCGATTTGGTTATTCCGGCATCGGCAGCCCATATTTTCAGGATGTCATTGATGTGGGAGTCTCCGGGCAGATGCTCGAAGACAAAGCTGCCGGCATCGTGTTTCCCGCTGTCTTCACATCCGGGCATCCATCTTCTTGCCTGCACGCCGAGCGGTATATGTATTGGCTTTTCGCTCTTGTTCATGATGACGGACAGTATCCATCTGCCGTTGTCCTGCGTTATGTCACCCCATTTTAATTTACGGACATCGCCGAGCCGCAAACCACAGTTGCAGGCAAAGAGATATGCGTTCTTGACCATATTGTTTTTACAAGGTGTCGCAATCAGTCGCTTCACTTCGTCTATGGTCAGATAGTCTCTTTTCCCTTTGCTCGCTTTTGCCCTTTCGTGATGTGAGAGTAGGTTCATGGGATTGGTGGGGATGATTCCTTCCCGCACGGCAACATTAAGAGCTGTCACGAATGTGCACTGGCGGTTAAATGCAGTCTTTGGCTTAAGGTTTTCTCCTTTGGCTGTTTTATATCCGGTCTTCAGATATTCCACAAAGGCAATGCAAAAGTCCTTGCCGATTTCATTTACCTTTGTGTCACCGCAGTTCATTTTGGACAGGATAGCACATACCCGATCTATAGCATGAATATCATGTACACCACGGCTACGCTGTATCTCCTTAAAACGGGAAAGCCACTCCAGTATGGATATGCCCTTATTAGAGATATAGCCTTGCGTATCCATAAGCCGTCTGTTCTCGGCCGGTAACTTTTTCAATTCCCGCAATTTCTTCCTGCATGCGGTCTCGGCTTTCCGCATCGCGGCTTCATTCAGGCGCAATGATTTGTCGTCGGTCTCCGGCACAAGATACAGTTTGAGGTATTCATAGCTGCGATGGCCGTTACGGTAGCAGTCCAGATAAATGGATCTGCGGCCGTCTTTCATCGCCTTGAACCTTATCTTGACTGGCGATTTTTTGCTATCTTTGTTACTCCTGTCCGTCATAAGTGCGTTCGCATCTTGAAATCACACTGCAAATATAGTCTCTTTAGTCGAAAAAGAAACAAAAATGGGTAACAAAAATCCGTCTGAAATGGGATTTTTTCGGAATTGAAGAGAATCGTGATAGAAAATGCAAACAACTGCAAATAAGGATAATAAGTGAAAATATCTTCTCTTTAATTCTCATGGTTTATAGACATCGGAAATTAGGCTACCCCAAAAGAAATTTCGTGGCAGACGGGCAAGCCCGTTGGAGAATGGTTGTGGCAAGAACATAACACAATTATTGAAGCGAATTATCGCTAAACTTCCACTTGATTATTCAGGATTTCAACTACCCTTTATCCAAAAAATACAAAAAAATACAGCCGAATGGCGCTGTATTTTTTAGCCAAAAAAGGTAATTTAATTTAGCCACATATGGAAATTCTAAAATATAGTATTATCTTTGCCTTATAATCAGTATATAGATATGAAGACATATAAACCGAGAATTGCGGATAAGGAGTTACAACGAAAGCTGGCAGGTATCGGTGCCGTTTTGATTGAAGGACCTAAATGGTGCGGTAAAACTACAACTGCGGAGCAACAGGCGTCCACAATCATCTACATGGACGATCCTTTGTACAAAGAACAGAATCTCCGTATGGCTGATATAAATCCGAAAGCGTTGTTGGTCGGAGAATGTCCCATATTGGTAGATGAATGGCAACTTGCTCCCAAATTATGGGATACAATCCGCTTTGAAGTCGATCACAGAGAAGGCGAAGGTCTTTTTATTTTAACTGGTTCGGCTGTTCCTGCAAAAACAGAAGAAATTCATCATTCAGGAGCAGGTAGATTTGCATGGCTAACTATGCGTCCCATGAGTTTATACGAGTCGGGGGAATCTTCTGGAGAAGTGAGTTTGGAGGGGATGTTTGAAACTCCAGATAATATAATGGGAATCAACAAATTGTCGCTTGATGATATTGCTTTTTTAATTTGTCGAGGTGGGTGGCCTCGTGCATCATTGCAAACAGGAGATATTGCGCTGGATCAAGTGAAATACTATTATGACGCTGTGACGCGTTCGGATATTTCTCGAGTAGATGGCGTTCGACGCAATCAAGAACGGGCAAAACGATTGATGCGTTCATATGCTCGACATCAAGGTTCTCAGGCTCCAATCAGTACTATTGTAGAAGATATGCGAGTGAATGATGAGGAATCAACGGATGTAAAAACAGTTACTTCTTATATTGACGCTCTGAAAAAAATTTTTGTCATAGAAGATTCTGTTGCATGGAATCCTAATCTGCGCTCAAAGACAGCTATTCGGACATCTGATACCAGGTACTTTGTTGATCCGTCAATTGCTGTTGCTGCTTTGGGTCTTGGCCCCAAGGACCTGATTAATGATCTGAATACAATGGGGTTGTTGTTTGAGACGCTTTGCATCCGGGATTTACGCGTATTTGCGAGCGCTTTAGATGGACAAGTTTATCATTTTCGAGACAAGTACGGCCTCGAATGTGACGCAGTTGTTCATCTGCGCAATGGTAAATTTGGCCTTATCGAAATAAAACTTGGCGGAGACCAACTTATAGAGCAAGGCGCAACTACCTTAAAAACATTGGCTGCAAAGATAGATACGGATAAAATGAAAGCCCCGTCTTTCTTAATGGTGTTGACGGCTACAGGAAAATTTGCCTATCGACGTGCAGACGGAGTTTATGTGGTTCCTATTGGATGCTTAAAAGACTAATAAACGATATGACACAGATACAACATAACCAACTGGTCTCATTTATATGGAATATTGCTAACGATGTTCTTGTAAACGTATATAACAAGGGGGATTACCGTAAAGTGATTCTCCCGATGATTGTATTGAGACGCTTCGATGCCGTTTTAGAGGATACGAAAAAAGAGGTTTTAGCGATGAAAGAACGCTTAACCGCAGCCAATATCATTAAAAGGATATATTCAATCCTTGTATAGAGGAATTCGTGAGCGATCGTCAGATTTTAATTATGTAACATTTGGCAACTGCCTTTTGCCTGTTCCTTCTCCATCAGAACAACGGCAAATTGTTGCCTATCTGGATTATAAGTCAAACAAGATAAATGAACGTATATGTCAGAGAGAGAGAGAGAGAGAGTTGCAAACTATATCTGAATTAAAGCAGGCGGAAATTGCCACCGTTGTTACCCGTGGCCTCGTTCCCAATGTCCCGATGAAAGAGAGTGGAATCGAATGGTTGGGAAAAATTCCGGCTCATTGGAATGTGAAAAGAATAGCCTCTGTTTCACATGAGATTAATGATTCTAATGTAACAATGGAATACACCCAACCATCGCAATTCAAATTTGGAGAAATTGTATTAAAGTCAATAATTGGGGAAGGAGAATATGATGAGAATATAAAGAAGTGCAGATTGTTCAAAAAAAATGATATTTTAATCAATGGACTAAATCTTAATTATGATTTTGTTACACAAAGAGTTGCGAAATCAAATTATGATGGAATTATAACTCCTGCTTATATAGTAATAAGGGTAAAAGATGGATTGTCAGCAGATTATGCGATGTTTTTATTCAAATCCATTGATAATAAAAAGATCTTTAATGGTTGGGGTACTGGGATTCGTCTAACTTTGTCGTATAAAGAGTTAAAAAAGCAATGTATCCCAATTCCTCCCAAAGAAGAACAAGACGCAATAGTAGCATATTTACAATCTCGAATTACATTTATTGATAATTATATAGCAAAATTAAAAGAGGAAATCAATTACCTGCAAGAGTATAAGCAACGCCTAATTTCTGATGTCGTAACAGGAAAAGTCGATGTCAGAGGAGTAGAAATACCAAACGAAGAATAAAAAGGAGAAATATTATGGCAACAGATATCAGCGAAGCCGGTTTAGAGAAGATAATATCCGACTATCTGGTCGATGTGAATGGTTACGAGCTCGGCAAGGCTGCTGAGTTCAGTAAAGAGTATGCGCTCGATGAAGGGCGAGTATTACGGTTCCTGCAAGCCACACAGCCCGAAAAGGTGAAAGCCGCACATATTCTGGATAGTGAGTATGAGCGGAACAAATTTTTTGTCAGTTTGCGCAAGAAATTGGGCGAGGCTGGGATTATCGACATCCTTCGCAACGGTTTCAGATATCTGGCTTATAAATTCGACCTTTACTATTCTACACCCTCGGAACAAAATCCGATGGCGAAAGCATTGTATGCCCGGAACATTTTCAGTGTCACGAGGCAGGTGACCTATTCCAAGGAATTTCCCCGATTGGCTTTGGATTTGGCAATCTTTATAAACGGCTTGCCAATCGCTACATTCGAACTGAAGAACAGACTGACCAAACAAAATGTCGATGATGCGGTCAATCAATACATGAACGACCGCGACCCGAAGGAGTTGATCTTTAACTTCAAGCTATGTGCAGTACATTTTGCGGTCGATGACAACGAGGTGAAAATGTGTACACGGTTGTGCGGTAAGGCGTCCTGGTTCCTGCCGTTCAACAAGGGGAACAATGACGGTGCAGGCAATCCGCCCAATCCAGATGGCATCAAGACCGATTATCTCTGGAAAGAGATTTTGACCAAGGAATCGTTGTCGAATATTTTGGAGAATTATTCGCAGGTGGTCGAGAAAATCGATAGGAAGACGAACAAGGTTGTCGGCGAAACCATGATTTTCCCACGTTATCATCAATTGACGGTGGTTCGCAAACTGTTGGCCGATACCCTTCGGAATGAAGTCGGGAAACGCTATTTGATTCAACACAGCGCAGGAAGCGGCAAATCGAATTCGATTGCATGGCTGGCATATCAGTTGGTCAAACTGGAGAAAAGCGGAAAGACCTTTTTCGATTCAATTATCGTGGTTACTGACCGTGTGAATCTTGATCGACAGATTCGGGACACAATAAGACAATTCATGCAGGAGCGGAGCGTTGTTGGCTGGGCCGACGACTCTTCCACACTCGGTTCGCTGCTTAATGCGGGGAAGAAGATAATTATTACAACCATTCACAAATTCCCGTTCATTTTGTCGAGCATAGGCACGGAAAATAAGGACAAACAGTTTGCCATCATTATCGACGAGGCCCATTCGAGCCAGACGGGAAGTCTGTTTGCCAAGATGAATATGGCCGTTTCGGGAAATGTATGCGATGACGAGGAAGATATCGAAGATAAAATCAACAAACTCATAGAAGGGCATCGGATGGTCCGAAATGCCAATTATTACGCATTCACCGCAACACCCAAAAACAAGACTTTGGAGATGTTTGGAGATGCGATACCACAGCCTGACGGGCAAGTACGACATGTGGCTTTTCATACCTATTCAATGCGTCAAGCGATTCAGGAACGATTTATTCTGGATGTGCTGGAACATTATACCCCGGTATCAAGTTTCTATAAACTTGTGAAAAAATCGGAAGATGACCCATTATTCGACAATGAAAAGGCACAAGCCAAACTCCGTGCCTATGTTGAAGGCGATCGAACTACAATCCACCACAAAGCGGCTATTATGGTTGAGCACTTCCATACGAATGTCATCAGCAAAGGGAAAATAGGAGGACAAGCTCGTGCAATGGTCGTGACCAGCAGTATCGAACGAGCTATAGATTACTATTTTGAATTTTGCCGATTGCTGGAAGAACGAGGAAGCCAGTATAAAGCCATAATCGCATTCTCCGGAGAAAAGGAGTTGCCAAACAAATACAGGGCGTACGGAAAGATGACCGAAGCCTCGTTGAATGGATTTCCGAGTGCAGAGATTGAAGATCGCTTCAAGAAAGACCCCTATCGTTTTCTTATTGTTGCCAATAAGTTCCAGACGGGCTATGATGAGCCGCTGCTTCATACGATGTATGTAGATAAGATTCTGACGGATATCAAAGCCGTACAAACTTTGTCTCGACTCAATCGGGCCCATCCCAAAAAACGAGACACATTTGTTCTTGATTTTGCTAATGATCCGGAAGACATTAAAAAATCGTTCCAGCGCTATTACAAAACGACTGAATTAGCCTCGGAAACCGATCCAAATAAGCTCAATGACCTTATTACTGAGTTGGAAAAACATCAAGTATATACGGCCGAAGATGTTGAACGTTTAGTGGGATTATTTCTTGGCGCATCGGATCGTGAAATGATTGATTCGATTTTGGACACATGTGCCGAGAATTACAAGACTCTGAATACCGATTCACAGGTAAAGTTCAAGAGCAGTGCCAAAAGTTTTATCAGAACCTATGCTTTTTTGGCTGCCATATTGCCTTTTGGGAGTGCAGAGTGGGAAAAGTTGAGTATTTTTCTCAATTTGCTTATTCACAAGTTGCCGACTCCGGAAGGAGATGATTATACAGAAGGGTTACTTGATGCTGTGGATTTCAATAGCTACAAAAATACGATTCAGGGAGAACAACGTATTATTTTGGACAATGAAAAAGCGGAAATCCAAGCCATTCCCGTAGGACGGAGCGGAGGCATTACATCCCCGAATCTTCAGTCGCTGACAACGATTTTGGAAGAGTTCAACACTCGATTCGGTAATATTCCTTGGACGGATTCAGATCGTATCCGGCAACAAATCGCTGCTATTCCTGAAGAAGTTGCTAAAAATGAAGCTTATCAGAATGCAATTCGCAATTCTGATAGAGAGGTTGCGAGAATTGAAAGTGACAAAGCATTGATGTCGATTATCCTTAGGTCCATGACGTCTGGATTGGAGCTCTACAAAGAATACCAAGATAATCCATCATTTCAACGGTGGCTACAGGAGTTTGTTTTTGAAAGGACATATAATCAGAATCGTTAATATTGAGTAGAGACTATGTAAGTATAATACAGCGAAAAGAGAAAAAGACGAGCTTTACTTTATTCCCATCTTATATATATTCATTAAAGTAAAGTCAAACAAAGGGAAAAAGATGGCTGCGCCAAAACTGATTGGTTACAGCCATTTTTCTTTTGGCTGCATTGTTGAACAAACTGAAAAAATTCAGTTTACTTTAGTCTATTAGCTCTATATATAAGCTAAACCAAAGTAAACTCTTGATTGCGGGAGGCATTCTCCAAACCACGCAGGTGGATAGTGTAGTGTGTGATATGGATGTATATCCCTATCGGGCCCATACATATGCTACACAGAAGATTGTGCGCGAGAGTACTGTTACCGAACGGTCGCTTGTAACTACTTGCACATTGATTGATGCCGTACGTTCGGACGCCAATCCGCAAGGATTTCTGATCAGTGATCTGACTATTGTTGAAAACAAAGATATTCGTACGTATGACCGTTAAAAAATGGATGAAGGTTCCCTGTGTACTTCGGGACCATACTATGGGAAAGTTATCCTCATTATTCAAAGGATTTTCGCCTCGGCAGCACATGGTTGTGGCTGTAGGAATGATACTTATATTAGCCGGACTCTGCCTGTTCATACTATTGGGCGGAGCAGAGCCGGAGGCCGGGACTCCTTTCATGAGTACGGCGATCGAAATTGTAACCCCTGAAAATATCGAGTGATGAATGAAAAGACGGAAAAGTGTTCTGTAGGCCGTTCACAGACGGTAGTATCGGAGCATAAAGAACAAAAACGCACAGATCCGCAACGACAAATACAAAAGAAAACTGCCGTTGCAACTTTGTTGATGCTGGTTCCTTTTTGCGCTTTGATGTACCTGATCTTCGGCCATAGAGACACTAACGAGGGAGTTGGTACGGATGGAATTAATACGACGATTCCGGACGGGAAAGAGCAGCGAATCGAATCCAGTCGACAGAAAGCGGCTGAAAAAGTAGAAGCTGAAGCAATCGTTACAGAAAAAATGCAGCCACTCGGACAAGCAGTGTTGTTTTCCGAATCGGACAGTACATTGCACATCACGACGTCGCTGCCTGCAAGCGGTATTGATCGCTCGCAGGACGCCCATCGCGAAATGACCCGGCAAATCGAGTCATTTTATAACGAACCTGCGCCGGACCCGCGTGCCGAAGAGTTAAAGCAGGAACTCGAGCGACTTCGTAAAGAATTGGCTGCGAAAGAAGCTGCAGAAAGTATACCTTCCCCCGATCCGATGGAGTTGGTTGAAAAACAATATGCTCTCGCTACGAAGTATTTCGATATGTCAGGAAAAGAACAGGTGAAATTATCGAAGGTAAACAAGGATAAAAAAGTACCGGTCACGAAAGTTCGCCGTTCTGGAAATCAAATTGTATCGACACTGACCCGTTCTTCGGAAGATTCTGCGACAGCGGCAGGGAAAGCATTATCTCGTAGTTCAGGCTTTCACACTCCGGTAGGTGCTTCGGATGCATTGCCCGCGAATGCCATTCGGGCCTGTATCGCAGAGGATCAGACCGTAAACGGAGATGCACGGCTGAAACTGCGGTTGTTAGAACCCCTGATGGTAGGAGAAACGGAAGTACCCGAAAACACGGTACTTTATGCCGTAGGACGGATCGAGGGACAACGCTTGTCGGTTATTGTTACTTCGATCGAGTACGGAGGCAACATCATTCCAGTCGCTCTTACAGCCTACGATACGGACGGACAGGCCGGGTTGTATATTCCCAATACGGCAGAACGCACGGCTTTTAAAGAGGGCGCTGCCAATATCGGGACCGGCTTGGGTTCGAGCATATCTTTCGCTCGCAATGCCGGACAACAGGTCGCAATGGATGTTGTGCGCGGCGTGATGAGTGGCGGATCGCGATATATCGCTTCGAAGATGCGGGAAGTGAAAGTATCGGTTAAGGCCGGATACGGTATTCTTTTAATTTCTGAACAGTAAAAAATCGATATTATGAAACGCCTATTGTTTGTAGTGGCACTGACTGTTTTATTTTTTGTGGGAGTACAAGCACAAGATACTGTCCGTACGTTTTCGCAACGTCAGGTTGTCGAGCCTTATCGGGTGGAGGTAGCTTTCAACAAAACGCTCCACATTCTTTTCCCCTCGGAGGTGGTTTATGTAGATTTGGGGAGTTTAGATTTGATTGCAGATAAAGCGGATGGGGCACAAAACGTTGTCCGCATCAAAGCAGCAAAACAAGATTTCACAGAAGAAACGAATTTCTCAGTCATTACAGCCGATGGATGCTTTTACTCTTTCACGGCAGTCTACTCCGAGAATCCGTCCCAACTCAATATCGAGATGGAAGACTGGTTGCACAAAGATCCTTATTCGGACTTTGCAAACCGGCAAATGTATATACGTCTCGATGAATTATCCGGGGAGACACCTCTTACGGTAAATCGTATCATGTATACGATTCTCAGGCGTAATGTCCGGGATATCAAAAGTGTCGGAAGTAAACGTTTCGGTATAGAAGTTCTGTTACGCGGAGTTTATGTACACGGCGATCTGTTCTATTTGCACGTGTCGATGCGGAATCGTTCGAAGGTGGCTTTCGACATCGATTACATACGTTTTAAGATTTGCGACAGGAAAACCGCACGCCGTACAGCCGTACAGGAAACTTTTGTAAATCCGGTACGGGTATTCGACGAGATTATGCGCGTGGATGCGGAAGCCATGATACGAAACGTATTTGTATTCCGCAAGTTTACGATTCCGGATGATAAAGTGTTGGTCATGGAAGTTTATGAGCGGAATGGCGGACGGCATCAGCGTTTCGAAATCGAAAACAGTCGTTTGGTCGGAGCACGAGAAATGGATGAACTGAAAATCGAATAGATGATACGAAAGATGTTATTCATTTTGCTGACCGCAGCGAGAGTGCTGGGGCCGGCGACCGAACTTTCTGCTCAGCGATGTCTATACGGACAGACAGGCATTCAGTTCAACGGGGGCCCCTGTGGCGGTTTTTTGTTGCGCGATAAATACGGAGCGTGGAGTTTTCATGCGGACCTGTCTGTTATCCGCTATGTCCGGAAAAGTCGTTATTGGGAGTTCTGTATCGGGTATCTGAGGATGGACTACCCGTACAGGGAAGTGACGATACCTAAAGAGCAGTTTACAGCTGGGGCAGGATATTTTGTTCCTATCGTGCGTGACCGCCGGGATAATTTTATAGCAATGACGGGAGTTTCCGGGCTATTGGGATATGAAACGGTCAATCGGGGCGAAAAACGACTCTATGATGGAGCTGCATTGAAAAATAGGAACAACTTCATTTATGGCGGAGAAATCACTTTGAGTGGCGAAACGTATCTGTGTGATCGGGCAGTGTTGCTGTTGATGCTAAAAGAGCGGATAATGGGTGGATCATCCGTTTCTTGTTTCCATACGTTGTTGGGGGCGGGACTTAGGATTATGATTTATTAAAAACGAAAAATATGGAAACCGTTATGGTAAAGACGATAGTAGCCGGTTGTATGGTCTTACTGGCCACGCTGGTACTTTGGGCCTGTAATGACAAAATAGACGTACAGCAGGCTTATCCTTTTCAGCTTACTTCGTGGTATTTACCCGAAGAGATAACAGAAGAGGAAAACGTTGAGATTCGCCTTATATTGACAAGGGACGGAGATTTCCATGATGCGGAGTATTACATCGGGTACATCCAGATGAAGGGCAAAGGCGAAGTGACGGACGATGAGGGTACGTTGCTGGTAAACCGCGAGTTTCATGCGTTGAACGATATGGTCGGAGTCGATCGGAGTGATCCGTTACGCCAGGAGTTTACTCTGTGGTATCATAATCTGTCGGATAAAAATGTCGAGATACAGTTCATTGTTCGGGACAATTTTGGGCAGCAGGCCGAATTGGCCGTAAGTTTCGATGTCGGGCGGAAAGAACCGCAGACGGAATAAAAGCAAGCGCAGGGAAACTGTCGAATGGCAGAAGAATTTTCTTCCGCCATTATTGCTTTAAATATTTAGTTCTTTGTGTTTTAATATTTTATCGTTATATTTAGGGTGTATAAACAATCCCATTCAAAATGAAATACCATATTATCATCTGCGCCATCCTGAAAGACGAAACGCCCTATCTGGTCGAATGGGTGGAACATCACCTCGGTATCGGAGTCGAGCATTTCGTCCTGTACGACAACAACAGCGTGATCCCTGCCAAACAAACCCTCGAAGCGTATGTCCGGAAAGGAGTCGTAGAGGTTATCGACTGTCCGATAACCAATACCCCGCAGGTAAAAGCCTATTCTCATTGCCTTTTCAGTATGCACGACCGGGCCGACTGGATCGCATACATCGATATAGACGAGTTTATCGTGCTGAAAAAGCACCGGGACATCCACGCTTTTCTGGCCGATTATGACGAATATGCGGGAGTCTGTCTGAACTGGGTGATCTATACGGCCAACGGCCATATCGAAAAACCCGAAGGACCGGTCATGCAGAATTATACGGAACCGTTACCCTATGATTTTCCGGCGAACCGTCATGTGAAAAGCATTGTCCAACCCGCAGGAGTCGGCATTGTCGTTTCGCCGCATTACGCCTTATACAGCGATGACTATTATGCGGTAGACGAAAAGCACCGGCACGTTCCCGGAGCCTTCAGCGAATTCTCGAACGAGATCGCCCAGATAAACCACTATCAGACCAAAAGCTTCGAAGAGTGGCTCGACAAGGTGAAGCGAGGAATCGCGGACTCCAATTTCAACCGCCGGAAAGTCGAAGACTTCTGGCATTTCAATCCTCAGATGCTGCATTTAAAGCGGCAAGTCGAGCAGCAGTATCAAGATAAAATCCGATCGCTCAGTCGATAATTACTCTGATTTAACGATTTTATCGGTTTGAGAATTCCGTTCGCCTTATAAAGCGGACAGCAACTGTATGAACAACGGATACTATCTTTCAATGGTTTTCTGTTGTTCTTGGGTCATGTAATCCATATATTCGGATAAAGGTTCCAAGCCCATCTCTTTTCGGTATTCGTCCACTTTTGTCGAATCTATTAAATTATGTACTTCAGCTTTACCGTTTACGAACGTACATTGTGTTCCGTATTTCTGTACTCCGGTTTTCCGAAGCATCATCCGGTCGATCAGCAGAGCAAAGTTCCACGATCCAATCTCGCCTCGTTCTACGGCATCTTCCACTTGGTCGAAATATTTCTCCTGTATATCAAGCGGCGCATGTTGAAGAACGAGAAACATCGCGTTTTGCGCACCGACCGAACGCAGACTTTGTCCCCATATTCCATATTCGGATATTATATCTTCTATTTCTGTCAGATTAATACTATCGACCTTGATTATTTGCTGTCGAATACGTTCATAGTCGGGTGAATCCGGCGGTGTTCTCGTCCATTCTTTTCTCCAGATCTGATCTTTTTCGAAAACCGAGTCCAGCCGAATAGTCAAATAATTCATCAGTGAATCCGTTTTTTTGATACGCTCCAAACACTGTTTAAATTTAACTTCATCCAACGAAGGAAAATCCTTATTCTGAGATGCATGTTCATAATAAGAAAATCCTCTTTCCGCTGCCATATTTAAAAACATAAACGCAAGCCGTTCATGTAAAGTTCTTGCCGACACAACAGCCGCTTCATAAAGATGTACGGGATTTTTGGGAGATTTTTCCGAAAAGGCATCCAGATAAAAATCGAATGCTTGTCGATAATTTTGTACCTTAATCGCATTACGGGCAGAATCTACCCAGTTCTTATAACATGGATCACTCTTTTGCCCTGCTGCAGGGAAAAACGATGACAATAAGGACAAGAATACTACACACAAAAATATTATTGGTCTCATAAGATCGACTTTTTTTTGCCATTTATTCGTACATCTTTTATAATTACATTTTGCTGGTGCTGAGAATGGATCATGAGGATCCGTTATATAAATGCGACAATCCAGACACATATATCTGTATTCACAATCTTTACACTTTTTTATATCATCTTTTTTAATATACCATAAATCCGTAAATCCTTTTTTTTGAACAGCCTCCTTTAAAGAGCAAGTACTGATATGACCGAATAAAACTGGAGCGGATGGGCAGTTTTTTTATTTTACCCCGTTTGTCGACAGATACCCCGGTTCAATACCCCTCGGCCTACAACATCCCGACAGAACGAGAGCGGCCTCCAGCCACTCTCTCCGCTTCACGCCATCACTCGGAAATCACTCCGTATCTTCCTGCTTCAGATCAT
>ERZ827156.2044-NODE-2044-length-21852-cov-3.616690_pt1 | contig 21852 bp, 29 predicted proteins | sample MGYA00519919_ERZ827156 | MGnify/ENA primary metagenome ERZ827156 (study PRJEB31778, sample SAMEA3449269) | human gut metagenome | biome: human gut; feature: human-associated habitat; material: faeces | place: United Kingdom | collected 2010/2012 ...
CTCTGACGATCTTGCCATCCGCAAACCGGGCGTTGCACTTGGCTCTTCTTCCGCACCAGCAGACCGTCGGTACTTCCTCGATCACATCTGCCACCTCCATCAGGCGCCTGGAGCCCTCAAATACATGGTTCTGGAAATCAGTCTTTAATCCATAGCAAAGCACCGGAATTCCATAAAAATCCACCAGATCCGATAAGACATCTACTTCTTCAGCGCTTAAAAACTGCGCCTCATCCACCAGAACCGCATTCACCTTCTGTCCGTGATAGCAATACTCCTCGCTGTCCTTAGACCAGGTCTTTCCGATCTCTGCCAGAAACTCATCCACATATTCCGCCGGAGCCGACAATCCCATCCGCGACTGGATCACATTCGCCCCGTCCCGCTGGTCTGTCCGCGGCTTTAACAGCACTGCATACTGCCCACGCTCCTCATAATTATAACGAACCATCAGCACATTGGCGGATTTGGAACTCCCCATCGCGCCGTACCGGAAATATAATTTTGCCATTGTTTTTCGTCCTTTTGTCTTTTCTTATTCTTTCAGTTCTTTCCGTAAAAATGATACTCAATCCGCCCAAGAACCTGATCATTCTCCATAGCAAGAATGGATGTTGTATTCTGATAGAAGGGATCTTTTACTCTTCTTCGCAGCCCTTCCCGATCCACCGCTTCCACATGCATCATCTCCGGCTCTGCCCCCATTTCTTTTCTATAACAGAAAACTACCGACAAACCTGCTTTTATCGATAGTTTCTTCAATTTTTATTATAACCGATCCCGCTCTGTTTTCCAATTAAAAAGGCAGAAGAAATGAAACCTTTTATCCCGTTTCCATTTCCTCTGCCTTTCTTACATTTCTTTCCTCTTCTGATTCCTCTTCTTCCGCAGGTTCTCTTTCTTCTGCCGGATTTCCCCCGCCTCCTGTTCGCTGCTGATGCGGATGGTTTTCACGACGAAGAGTTTTCCTTCGTCCGAATGTTTCATGCGGGCTTTGCCTTTCAAATATCCGTGCTCCGGGCACCAGGCTACGCAGTAGTAGTTTTTCCCTCCGGCCGAAAACCAGCGTAAGCGTTTTCTTGCCGTTTTCCCGCAGATGCAGCAGTGCGTGCTGCAGACCTCGCGGTCGTGCATGGCTTCTTCTTTTGTATCGAATTCGCGGGAGATGAATTTCGTGTAGCCATTATAGACGGCGTGGATCTCCTCTTTTTTCGATTTCGGGTTCTGATATACGTCGATCGAGTCGTACGCCAGCACAACATCCATATCGATGCGTGCAAAAATGTCGGCCGTATATTTTGCATCCGAAAGCGCCTGATGAAAATGCTCGTCCTTCGGGAGATGGAGGAAGTCGGCAGCGTACTCGAGCGCCCGGCGGCTCTTCATCGTTTCGTACTGGATCGCGAACAGTTTCTGTACATCGTAAAAATGAATCGGCCCGCGGATCAGCGACAGGAGGTTATAAAATTTCATGTTCCGCTGGAGCTCCGTCAGGTCTCCCGGTCCCCAGGTGCCGAACATGCACGCACCGCCGGAGAATGCAAAAAATTCCTGCACGGCCTGCGCAAATGGGATTCCGTTCTGCAGATCCTCTTCTGTCAGTCCGACGACCTCGCGCGTCCGGTGATGGAGATGCTGGTAGACCACCGGTTTTACAATCCGGTGAAACGTTCCCACCACATTCCGCTCACCATCCATCTTCACCGCGCCGATCTCAATAATCTCAAACGGCAGCTTCGGGTTCTCTTTTCCTTTTCCATAGGGACACTGGTTCCATTCCAGGTCAAAAATCACATAGTCCATTGTATTGTCAATCCTTCATTCTGTGTCGTCTGTCCCTATTATAAATGATTTTGATATAATGAGCAACTATCTGGCAATTCCATTCTCTGCCCATTCTGGCAATTTTCTTCCTGTGCATTACATTTCCCATTCATTTCATCCTGTTCTCTTTCAAACTTAACGCTTCTTTTATTGAAATCCCAGGGTAAATCCGATATAATATTTTTAACTCCAGCCTTCGTTTTTACTCAAAAAAATCACCTGAAAAAGCCGGAAATATTACGAATTTAGATGAGCATCCGATATGAAAACAAAATTAACGCAAAAACAGATTCGATTTCAGGCGCTTCTGCTGTTTTTTATTACATTTTTTCTTGCCGAGCTCTGCGCCGTTTTTCTGTATCAGAATCAGTTAAAGGAAGCAAAGCTGAAAGCTGACTATACCGCACAGACGACCATCGGCCGCGTGAAATCGCAGTTAAACCATTATCTTGCCGAATCCAATCTGATGAAACACATGATTGAAGCCGGTTATACCGTCGATGACGAAGAGTTTTCCGTCCTCTCCTCGCTGATGCAGGACGACCAGAATGTCATCAAAGCACATGAGCTTGCAAAGGACGGCATTGTCACACTGATTTATCCGATGAGCGGAAACGAAGCCGCACTCGGACTTAACATGCTCGAGCATCCTGCCCGGAAACAGGAGGCACGCCTTGCCAAAGAGAGCGGCGAATACACGATTGCAGGACCGTTTGAGCTGCAGCAGGGCGACATCGGAGCACTGCTCTTTGACCCGATTTATACCACCGATGCCAATGGTGGCCAGACCTTCTGGGGCTTTTCGATTCTCGTTCTCGACTGGGAATCGTTTCTGAACGAAATTGAACTGGATACACTGGAAGAAGCCGGCTACACCTACGAACTCTGGAAAAATTCTCCGGCCACCGGCGAACACGTTTCCATCGCACACTCCGGCAATTCCCGGCGTTCCGATGCCATGGAAGTTCTCTGCACCGTGCCGAACGACACCTGGCATTTTGAAATTGTACCGAAAAACGGCTGGCTCAGTCCGCTGCAGGTTTTTGTTTCCTTTGCACTCGGGCTCATCCTTTCCCTGCTTACCTCTATTGGTTTTCTGCAGTTCCAGATGCGCCGCTATAGAGACGAGGTTCACGCAGCAGAACTGGAAAAAGCCGTACAGGAAGCGCAGTCTGCCAACGAAGCAAAAACACGTTTTCTGTTCAACATGAGCCACGACATCCGAACTCCGATGAATGCCATCATCGGTTTCTCGGATCTGCTGGAAAAGCACATCGACGAGAAGGACCGCGCGGTCGACTACATTGCAAAAATCAAGTCCTCCAGCAGTTTTCTGCTCTCCCTGATCAACTACGTGCTTGAGATGGCGCGCATTGAGAGCGGTAAGGCCTCGCTGAAAATCGAGCTCGGCAGCTACAGCGAGCTGATCCATTCCCTGAATGCAGTGTTTGAGCCTTCGTTAAAAAGCAAAAAGCTTTCCTATCTCTGTTACAACACTGTGGAACACGATGCCATCCTCTGCGACCGGACAAAAATACGGGAGATTCTGCTGAATATCATCAGCAACTCCATCAAGTATACGCCGGAGGGCGGAAAAATTTCCGTAAAAATCGAAGAGACACCGGAACCAAGGAAGGGCTTTGCCTCCTACCGCATCACCGTGAAGGACAACGGCATCGGCATGAGCAAAGAGTATCTGCCGCATATTTTTGAAGAATTTTCAAGAGAACATTCCTCCACCGAAAGCCACATCACCGGAACCGGCCTCGGCCTTCCGATCGTCAAATCCCTCGTGAATCTGATGGGCGGAACGATCGATGTGGAAAGCGAACTCGGTGCCGGAACAATAACTACGGTCTGCCTCACGTTTGAACTTCCGACCGAAGAACAGTTTGCGGCTCACCAGCATAAAGACGAGATTCTCGGGCAGTCCCTGCAGACGCTTTCCGAAAAACGCGTGCTGCTTGCCGAGGATAATGACCTGAATGCAGAAATTGTACTCACCATTCTGGAAGAAAACGGCATTCACGCCAAGCACGTAAAAGACGGCGCCCTCTGCTTAAAAGCAGTCCAGAACGCACCAGAAGATTATTACGATGTTATTCTGATGGATATTCAGATGCCGAACATGAACGGCTATCAGGCCGCAGAAGCGATCCGTGCACTCCCGGGAAAACGCGGGGAAATCCCGATTGTCGCCATGACGGCAAACGCGTTTGAAGAGGACCGCCGAAAAGCACTGGAATCCGGCATGAACGCCCATATCGCGAAACCCGTTGACGTTTCGGTTCTTCTCGAAACACTTTCCAGGTTTTCATAACCTTTACAGATCTGGAGTGCATATGAATACAGATAAAATGATGAAAGTAGCGGAGCATTCTTCCGCAGAAAAAACAAACTTCTGGCGCAGGATCTCCCGGACTTGTTAAATTCTGATCGCGCGGTATACCAAAAACAAATAATATACATGAAAAAAGGAGCGTTCCCGTAAAGAGAACAGCTCCTTTTTTCATGCGCCGCAGCGGACGCTTTTATTTCTCGTTTTTCAGCAGCTCCAGGTTTTTGGAGATCAGCTCGCATCTCTGTTTTACGCAGTCCGGGGATCTGTGCGGATCCTGCGGTGTGTTGAACAGATAGTCCTCGAGTTTGTCGATTGTGGTGGTTGCTACATGCATTCTTGTATCGCAGGATGCATAGTAGATGTAAACCTCTCCGTTCTCACGCGCAATCGCGCCGTTTGTAAATACAACGTTGGAAACGTCTCCGACTCTCTCTTTTCCAAGCGGAACCAGGAATACACCGGACGGCTCTGCAATGACTTTGGACGGATCGTTCAGATCGGTACCGAAGACATACAGAACGTAGCGAAGGCCTGCTGCTGTATTTCTTACACCGTGTGCAATGTTGATCCAGCATTTCTTACCGCGGATCGGCACTGCTCCGGCACCGTTTTTGGACTCGGTCAGGGTATGATAAATACGTTTGCTGATGATCTTCTCCTCGTCGATGACAGCGTGTGTGATATCATCGCAGAGTCCGAAGCCAATTCCACCGCCGGATCCGGTCTCGATGAAATCGTCCATCGGTCTGGTGTAAAACGCATATTTTCCATTTACAAATTCCGGATGAAGCACCACGTTTCTCTGCTGTGGAGAATTTAAGGTCACAAGATTTGGAAGGCGCTCCCAGGTCTTTAAATCTTTTGTGCGCACGATTCCGGCTGCTGCAACTGCCGCAGAAAGGTCGTTTACAGAGGTATCCTTGCTCTCAGAGCAGAATACGCCGTAGATGTAACCGTCCTCATGCTTTGTCAGACGCATATCGTAGACATTTGTCTCCTCCGGACAGGTATCGTCCAACAGAATCGGATAATCCCAGAAGCGGAAACCGTCAATTCCGTTGTCGCTCTCTGCCACGCCAAAGAACGATTTTCTGTCATTTCCCTCGATACGGGCAACCAGATAATATTTTCCATTTAACTCAATTGCGCCGGAATTCATCACAGCGTTGATGCCAAGGCGCTCCATAAAATACGGGTTCGTCTCCGGGTTTAAATCATACCGCCAGGTCAGCGGAATATGCTCTCTTGTGAGCACCGGATACTCGTAACGGTCAAATACACCGTTGTAAAAATCAGATTTTACGTTTTTGCGTTCTAACAGTTTTTCCTGTTTTTCTTTTTCTACATAATAGCGTTCGTGTAACATATCATCTCTCCTCTATTTGATTCTTTTGATAATTTCCATGCACATTCTTCCATTGTGATACGGGCATTTCCACGGTTCTACAATCGGCTCATGAATCGGGCTTCCGTCTGCATTCACGCACCAGAACCACTCAGACCCCTCTCGTTTGTCGATCACATATTCCTTGATGTAGCCCCAGATGTCTTTTGCCGCATCGAGATACTTTGTTTCCTCCGGTTTTTTCTGCCATGCATTTAAAAATCCAACGACAGCTTCTGCCTGTACCCACCAGACTCTTGTGGTATCATCCACACCGCGCTCGCACTCATTCATCAGCGAATGATTTTTGTATGCCGTGTTGTAGATATTTTCCGCAATCTCTCCGGTGATCGGCAGCAGTTTTTCCCGGTAAGCCGGATCGCCGAGCACTTCTGTACCCCGGTCGATCAGCCAGGAAGTCTCGATATCATGGCCATAAGAATACAGATCAATCAGCGTATTCCATGTCCGGTCGAAAAATACTTCCTGACGGCCTTTTTCCTTGTTGTATACTTTATCCGCGAAGAGATCCATCATAAAGCGGAGACGGTCACCGGTAAACGGATCCTTTGTCACGCGGTACAGCTCTGTATATGCTTCGAAAACATGCAGCAGCGTATTCATGGTCTTCTCTGCCATGACGCCGTTCTCCGAGAGCTTTTCATTGCTCTCCGGCTTGAAATCGCGGGTAAATGCCTCGAGATAACCGTACTCGTCGGTGCAGTGTGTCTCGATGATCTGCTGCAGCGATTTTGCCAGCTCCAGCGCCTCGGTGTCGCCTGTCGCATCAAAATACGTAGACAGCGCATAAATTGCAAATGCCTGATTGTACGTATGCTTTGTCGTATCGAGCGGCTTTCCGTCGTAGGTGACAGACCAGAACACGCCACCGTACTCGCGGTCCACACACGCCTGTTTCATAAAGCGGTACGCATGCTCCGCATCGGCGCGCAGCTTCTCGTCCTTTAAGGTCAGGTACGCATTCGAGAAAAACCAGAGAATTCTGCTGTTTAAGATGCAGCCCTTCTCATACGTTTTCTGCACGTTCAGATCAAAGTCCTGATAGCCGTAAAATCCGCCGTATTCCTCATCTCTTAAGCCCTCCCAGAACGGAACGATCCGTCCAGTAAGCTCCTGCTTTACTTCCTTTGCCAAAGACTGCATCTTTTCTTTCCTTCTTTCTTATCTTCTTCCGATTTCGGTGTCAGACTCGCGTACGACACTGTTTTTCTTGATATAATCTACAATCAGATCTACGGTTGTGAATGCCAGTCCTACATACGTATCGGCTGCGCCGTAGTAGATCGCGATCTTTCCGGTCTCTGCATCGTGAATGGTTGCGCACGGGAAGGTTACGTTCGGAACGAAGCCTCTCTCCTCATACCACTCTTCCGGTGTCAGAAGGAAGTTCTGGCAGCGGTATTTTACGATGGACGGATTCTCTTTGTCGAGGATTGCGCCGCCGATGCTGTATACATAGCCATTGCAGGTGCCGCTTACGCCGTGGTAGAACAGCAGCCATCCTTCGTTGGTCTCAATCGGAGCTGCGCCGCCGCCGATCTTTAAGGACTCCCACCACTCCGGGCTCTTGCTCATGACGTGGCGGTGTTTGCCCCAGTACAGCATATCCGGACTCTCGGACAGGAAGATGTCACCGAACGGTGTGTGGCCGCTGTCGCTTGGACGGGACAGCATCACGAAGTTGCCGTTGATTTTTCTCGGGAAGAGAACGGCATTTCTGTTGAATGGAAGGAATGGATTCTCCACACGTACGAAGGTTTCAAAATCTTTTGTTTTTGCCATTCCGATGGCTGCACCGTAGAAGTCCTGGCACCAGATGATGTAGTAGGTATCTTCTACTTTTACAAGACGCGGGTCATATGCGTAAACCGGCATGAACGGTTTGCCTTCTTCGTCAACGAACTGGATTTTGTTCTCATCGAAATTCCAGTGGATCGCATCTTTGCTTCTTCCAAGGTAGATGTACGGGATTCCGTTTGTCTGCTCACCACGGAATACTCCGATGAACTCGTCGCCGTACGGCATAACGGCGCTGTTGAAGATTCTTGCTACTTCCTTCACCGGATTTCTTCCGATAATCGGATTCTCGCCGTATCTCCATACCGGTGCACCGGAAAACTCAGCCGGGCCTTCCTGCCATGGCATATTTTTGACAGCATCTCCAATAATTTTAACTTCGCTCATTTTTTGAAACCTCCATGAAAAATATTGTTTATGAGTTGTACTTTGTTTTTTTAAGTTTCTGTTAGTGGACAGAATCTTGTTTTTTAATTCTTTTTTCTCCGAACCGCCGTGTTTTATCACCCTCACGCCCAGTCCTTTAGCTTAATTTTAACATAGATGGTTAATTTTTCAACTGGAAATTGCTTAAAAAATAAGTTCCGTTAGATACTGTCAATTTTTAAGTGACTTTGTTGTGTAATATGTACAAAAACGGGGCATTTCAAAATGCCCCGTTTCTTAATTTATAATTCAGTTATAAAAATCAAAGCTTTACGCTCTCTTTCGGCACCAGCTGTCCGGAGACAATTTCCATATTTTTGCCAGATGCCGCGCCGCGGATCTGCTTCAGCGCTTTTTCGAGCGCTACTTTTACCATCGCCTTCGTATTGATCTCATACGAAGTGATCTTGAGATCCGGGAAACCCGGATACAGGTAATTGTCGAAGCCGACAACGGAAACGTCCTCCGGCACGGAGATGCCGCGTTTTTCCAGCTCGAGCATCAGAAGGCCGGCGGTCAGGTCGCAGTTGCAGACGAACGCTTCCGGCATCTGTTCCGGGAGATGAATTTCGATCTGGCCCCGCTCATCACGGTCCTCCAGAATCCATTCCGCCGGTGTCACATCGCGGTGTTCCAGAACAGCCTTGGAAAAACCGCAGTACCGATCCATGATACTGCTGGAAAAATGAATCGAACCGACAAAAGCCAGCTTGGTCAAGCCATGCTCATACAGGTATTCCGCGATCTTATCGAGCACCTCACGGTTTTCATTCAGAAGACGCTTCGCTTCCTCATAGGAAGCTTTCAGGATCTTCATGACTTCCGTGTCGGGGAGCCTCTCGATGAGGGACTTGACTTGGCGTCTTGCGTCGTCCTCCGCTTTCTCTCCTTGACCCGAGAACACTTCCTTCGATGATGCGATTCTCCTGTACCAGTCCTGGAATGCTGCGTTGTTCCATTCGTTTGCAAAGGCAGCGAGATCTTCGATGGTCTGTGGGTCATCACTCCTGTCCGTTCCCACTTCATCCTCAATATAGTTCATCTCAGAAATGAACTTCAACTAAATGTGAATGGCATGAGACACTCAAACCGATGCAGAATCGTAAGCAGACAGATCCACCTTTCCGAACACACGCTCGTACACCTATTCGTTGGGGACAGAGGAAAGCCAAACGTAATCAAACACCGCTTTCATGGGGCTCTCTTCCTTCCTGATTACGTACTTCGTAAACTCATTTAAGAATTCCTGCATGTGAAACAGCGGGAAATGGGGTCACAGTGTAAATCTTGGTAATCTGGAACTTTTCCCTGCATACTGGACACTTTCTACATATTACCATCGATGCACGCACCCACGAACTGCTTGGATCCTTGATACAGTTGCCGCAACAACGATGATGGCACCCATTGAAGTATTGGATGTCATTTGTTTCTCGGATGCATATGCCTATGCAAAACAGCCATTTTGTTAGGATTACTGCAATAGTTGAATTCCGCCCTCCGTTTATCGACAATTGTAGAAAACGCGATTTCCTTGTCGGTGAACGACGAATTCATGGCTCAAACCGCGTCCCAAAGCGAAAAACTGCATTCGTTAGGAGTAGCACAAAACTGTGGGATCCCCCATCATGAGGAAACAGTGCGAGTGAAACAAACAAGAGAAGAAAGCGGTAAATCACATCATTCCGAAGTCATGTATTGCTTCGCTGCCTCGCGGTCCTACAATCACACAAGCCAACGAACACGCACCTTCTGCGTCACTCTTTGAAAGTTCAGCACGGTGAGCTGCGGAAGAATGGCAACAACGCGAGCGCGGAAGTCCTTCTCCACCACGATGGGGTTGTCGATCAGGCTGAGATTCGCTACACCGTCAGAAAGAGTGCCACTCCAGTACAGAGATGCTTCCAGTCCTTCAGGTGCTCCAGCTCACCAAAGTCCTCGATACGGTTATTTGACAGTCGTTGTCAAGGAGCCATAGACGGTAGTGCCCAAAAAGAAGAGTAGGATATAATTCAGGTTCTCGCAGTTGGGGACATTTGCTCCGAGTCCACTTGCAATGCGAGAGATTAGATTATTACTCAAAAGCAGTGTGTTCAGTCTGTCGAACTTGGGAATATTCTCAATTTTCGTAATAGAGTTATCCGACAAGTCGATGACGTCGAACTGGTTCTGAGCAGCACCCAAGTTCTCCATCACCGGAATTCTGATCCCACGAATATCGAGCTCTCGCTGCTTCAGAGCATTGTAGTATGCGCGAGCATTCGTTATCACATCCGACGTGAGTCTCATCTCTATTCGCTGAATCCGTTTTCGTCTCTCCTACTTCTGTAGCCAGCGTAATGAAGGCGTACTGTGGCTCTTTTCGCTCGCCAGAAAAAGGCTCTGATTTGGATTCAGGCGGGAAGGACAAGAACAAACAGCGGCATGAAGAAAGCACATAAAACACACCTTAGTTATCAAAAACGGTTCCTCCCTCGGGAACGATAAACAAACGAATACCATGAAACCCAACGGTCACGATTCCCCTGTACGCAGAAGGGAGCACTCCCTGGACTGCATCACTTGCTATCCCCAATTTGGAGGCGATCGAGAAGAAGTCGCGATTGTCCGGTTTCCGTCTTCCCATAACCTCAAACACCCACTGTTACGAGTACACTAGTTTCGCGTATGAATTGACGGGGAGACTCACGAGATCGTCCAAGCTGCTCAATTCCGTCGCCTCTCCGACCAGCTTCTCCAAAACGGCATCATAGTTCTTCTGCAACTCACTCGCCCCACTCGACCCCACCTTCACGAGATAGGACGCGTCCACGGACGAAAAGTCCACCGGGAATCGGTTCAGGACCATTTGTCTCTGCCGGTCCCAGTAGTAGCTACGCCCTCACTCCCGCTCGCCGCGCCCACCTCTTCTTGTTAATGCCCGCCTCGCCGAACGTGACGGCGCGCGGCACCTCGGGTCGCAGACAGGCCAGTCCGTTGCTGCGCAGATAGCCAGCCGCCCAATCCACCCAGTCGCCTTTGGGCCAGAGCGCGCGCGCGGCGCTCCAGGCGGGGGCGGTGATCATCCAGCTGCCGCCGGGGAGCGAGTCGGTGCGGAGGACGAGGTCTAGCGGTGATGCGGAAGGTTAGAGAGTGCTTGGGTCGGCAATGAAGTCCGTCTGACCGTTCTCGCCGTAGGCCGTGGCGCAGAAGAGCGAGGCGTCCTGCCAGAGGACGGGCGAGACGAAGTTCATGTAGTCGAGGAAGTCGGGGGCGATGAGGAAGTCGTCCTAGAGTGAAGAGGAGGAGGCGAACCGACATCGAGCAGAATCACCTGATCGTACTTCTTGTTCTGCAGAAGCTGGTCCAGCACGAAGGCGATGTGGTTGCTAGCCAGGGAGTAGGCAGTGTTGCGATCGGCAGGCTCCTGCTTGTGCGTCATGCGCGTCACCGTGATGAAGGGCAGTTCCGACCCCAGACGCATCGCGAGGTTCTGGGTGATGATCACGCTCGCCTTTTCATCGCCGTCTTGAGAGAGGACGAGATCCAAGGTGAAGCGATTCCAGGAGGAGGAGAGCACCTTCTCCACTTCCTTCACCGTCTTCACCAGAAACTGGGGCCGGTTGCACGACAGCACCACGAGCGCCGTCCGCTTCCCTCCGATCAACTGCTTCCCGGAAGTCGTGACTTCCTTCACAGGGGGCAGTTGCTCCGTCATTTCCCTTCCCATGAACATGTTCCTGTGCTTCTCCTCCTTCGTCACGGAATAGTCGCCTTGGGTGATTCCCACCGCTCCAAACACCTGGAGACTGTCATCTGCCGGAATAAAGGGATTTCGATTCCAGCTCGTTCCCTGTAAAGAAGTCGAATCGGCCTACACGTGACAAACAGTGATTCTCTCAAACGTTTCGCAATCCCTGCTGTCTCTGATTCATCTACATGTTATGAGCAACGAGAGAACGCACGGTCGACACTCCCCTATCCGATTTATCTTCATACAGAGAAAAGCTTCCCTACACACTCATAGCGATTGAATGGAATGCAACCTGAGACACTAGAGACACATCCAGCTTTAGGGACAGTATCAGTTGTGATATCACGACAAAAAGAATCACACACGTCAAAACGATGAAGAGAGTCTTGCGCTTCATTCTATTTGTTGCGTAAAGCGAAGAAAGAAGTAGGCGGAATAACGGTTATTCGTCCAATCTGGCGTGAAGTGATTTCTCGCGATAGAGCGCTCCGTACGCTCTTTCTCTAGTCGTTTTGGAATACAGAGAGTGCAGAGTGAACGCATACACAGAATGGGAGGGGGTGGTGCCAATGGATCCCATTTTCATTTCGATGGCTTGATCTACCTCCACTCCCTCACAATCCGCACCAAATCGATGGAAAAGCGGAAAATCAACTCTGCACGGCCGAATTCCACGATAGGCGCCGCTCCAGAAACGCGAGCGAATTGAGTCGCGAATTGGAGAACTACCCCATTTGAGGTTTTACACGATGTCTGAACAGAAGGCACTTCCTACTCGAATGTACTGTTGATGTATATTGCATAAGCAACAGGGTCTTGCAGACTTACAAGCAAAAGCTTGTTTCTGCCAAGAAGGGTAGCGTTTGAGGCTTGGGATGAGTCGCCTAGGTTACGAGCTTCTCAAGAAGAAGTCCGACGCACTGACTGTGAGATACAGAAGACTCCTCAAGGAGATTATCGAGGTCTCGCGTCCTATTCGGGATTCATCCACCTAGACCAAGAAGGAAGTATCTGAGATGATGAAGGACGCTTCCATTGCCCTGTCCGAAGCCAAGTGGGCGAACAGCAGTTTTGCGTACGGCTCCCCGACCGCCGCTCACCTGTAGTCGTAAGATCGCCGACGACGTCAACCAGGCCTCCGAGATCGTCGAGGTCCACGTCGATAACGTCGCTGGTGTCAAGCTGCCTGTATTTAAATCTGCTCGCCGTGACGTTGCTTCCGGTTGTTTTCCTGTCGTGTGGTGACGCGTAGACGTCCTTGTGCTGAATCGCGGTGGTCAGCAGCTGGAGAAGTGCCAGAAGATGTGGACCGAGCTCCTTCAGGTCATCATTCGCCTCTCTTCTCTCCAGACCTCCTTCATTTCCCTGGATGAGGCCATTAAAGTTACAAACCGCCGTGTGAACGCCCTGGACAACGTCGTCATTCCCGGAGTGGCGGACACCATTCACTACATCGAGTCGGAGCTGGACGAGCTCGAGAGAGAGGATATCTTCAGACTGAAGAAGGTCTTGCAGGTAAAGAAGAGAAAGGCGGCTGCTGATGCGGCGGTCATTGCCGGTGCCTGCTTGTCTCCCCGTTCATCCGTAGAGAATGGTGAGGTGTTTGAGGAGTGCGAGGAGGATCCCGAGAATCACGATACCATCTTGCAGGATTATGTGGTGGAGGACGACGATATCGTTGTTTAATTGTTCGAGTGCGCATACTTTTATGCCCTGTTTGTTCTCAATTGACATCTTCGCCTCCTCTCGATGCACTATTCCCATGCGTGTCCTCCTCATCCTTCTCCTTTGCTGTTCTGTAGTTCATTCCTTAGGCTAACAGGGGTAGATCGGATCATCGGGTGAATTGTCGCCGTCCTCCGCGAAACCCGTCGGCTGCTTATTGGAGCTTGTCATGATTGTCAAGAACGAGGCCCAGTCCATCGCCGGCACCATTCGGAGTGTGCTGGGTGTGGTGGATCGTTACTGCATCCTGGACACTGGGTCGGAAGACAACACCGTAGCGCTCATCACCAGCACTTTCGGCACAACGCCTGGGCGTGTCCATGTGGAACCCTTCGTGGACTTTGCCACAACGCGCAACAGGGTGCTCGAACTGGCGGGGAAGGAGTGTCAGTACACGCTCATGCTGAGCGGAGACGAGTACCTGCAAAATGGCCAGCAATATCCTTGTGCGCGACGCCAGGAATCCTTCACTTCACGCTGCGCCAATCCCTGCTGAGTCACTCGTCTCCTCCGGGAGGTGTGGAAGTGGTGATCCAGTATGGGGAAACGGAGTACAACAGCATCCGCGTGTGCAACACGGACTACCGGTGGGAGTACGTGGGAGTGACCCACGAGTACGTCACCTCGCGCACGCCCCAAACGAAAGTGGCCCTGCTTCCCCACTCCACGGACAGGGACGTGTTCGTCTTCCACGACCTGTCGAACTTGTAGCAGCGCTCCGCCCTTGTATTACGTAGCGACGTGCGAAAGAAGCGGAAGCGATGGGAGCTAGACGCTCAGCTGCTCCAGAACGACCTACGCAAGAACCCAGACAACACACGAACCGCCTTCTATCTCGCCCAGGTACAAGAGGGAGGTGGCTCCACCCTAGTCCTATGACTGCCTTAACGATCTCGTGCAGGCCTACAACTACTACAACCTGCGCTTCGAGATGGGAGGGTGGTTCGAGGAGCGGTACGAAGCCCTCGTCCGGATGGCGGGGCTTCTCGAGCGCATGGGCTACGACTGGCCGGCGTCCGAGGAACTCTACCTGAAGGCGTATGAGTTCCTCCCCATCCGAGCCGAGCCTCTCTACCTCATCGCCCGGCACTGGTACAACGCGAAGCAGTACCAGTCGGCCCTTCTTTTTGCCGCCAAGGCCTACGCCATCCCGTTCCCCACCTCCATCCGTTTGTTCATCAACCCCACCATCTACCACTACTAGCAAGCCTTCTCGCCTTGTCTCATTCCCAGCATCCCCGAAATGCTCTCTCACATCTGCTCCCACATGGAGGATCAGAACCAGCTGGGGCTTCAAGCCACACAGAAGGCGCTCAAGACCAACCCCGGCAACACCGCGCTGCTCTTCAACCTGCGAGTCTTCCAGAATCGAATCGGTACGAAGCGAGACATCCAACATGTCGCCCTGTCCTCTCCTTCTTGTTCAACACTCCTGTCCAACAAACACCCAACCAAACGCTTACGCACCATACATCTCTCTGTACTTGGTGATGGCCTCCAGATGGGCGCTCAGCTCGCCTCCCTGGTTCAGGTAGTTCACCAGGCTGTTCAGGTCGGCAATGCTCACCACGGGGAAGCCATAGTCCTTCTCGATCTGCTGCACCGCAGACAGGTCGCTGTCGTTGCCCTTCTCCTGGCGGTTCAGCGCGATCACCAGACCCACCACCTTGCCGCCCTCCTTCTCGATGATGCTCACGCTCTCGCGCGTCGCCGTGCCCGCCGTGATCACGTCGTCGATCACCAGCACGCGCTTGTCCTTCAGCGCGCTGCCCACGATGCAGCCGCCCTCGCCGTGGTCCTTCGCCTCCTTGCGGTTGTACGCGAACTCCACGTTGCGCCCGTGCTGCGCCATCGCCGCCGCCACTACCGCGCACAGCGGAATGCCCTTGTAGGCGGGTCCGAAGATCACGTCGAACTCCAGACCGCTCTTCAGAATCGTCTTCGTGTAGCACTCCGCCACCTCCGCCATGTCGCGACCCGTCTTGAAGTTGCCCATGTTGAAGAAGTAGGGGCTCAGGCGGCCGCTCTTCAGCTTGAACTCGCCGAAGCGCAGCACCGATGCGCGGATGGCCGCCTCGATGAACTGTTTCTGGGTGCTGTCCAGCGTCACCTTCGCCGCCGCCTTGCGCTCCGCCAGCACGCGCTCGATCGCGCTGTTGATCTGGTCTCTGTAGTTCATCGCAGCAGCGTGGGGGTCCTCCGCGCGGGAGATGCCGCGAGAGATGGGAACCACGATGCCCATGCCATCGTCGCGGATCGCGGCGCGAATCACATCATCCAGATCGCCTCCCTGGGCACCGACACCGGGAGCCAGGATCCAGATGTTCGGGCAGAGAGCGCGCACGTTACGGAGAGCCTACGGTCAATGGGACGAGGAATGCAAACAGTGCCGTCAGTAGCGCCCACGACAACACCCGTTCCCCACTCGGCAGCCTTCTTGGCGATGATCTCGTACAGGAAGCGCTCCTCGCCGTCCGTGTCACGCGTACGGAGAATCTGGAACTCGTTGGAGCTGGGGTTTGAGTTCTTGCACAGAACGAAGCAGCCACCGAAGTCCTCCTCAAGGAAGGGCTTGATGGCGTCGTAGCCCATGTAGGCATTCAGAGTGACTCCATGGGCGCCCACCCGCTTAGCGGCCTCAGCATACGCCTGAGCCGTGGTGGAAATATCGCCACGCTTGACATCGAGCAGCACGGGGATATCCCCGGGAATGGTTTTGACGATCTACACTTCATTCTCATGAATCGGGCACTACCTCAGCGAGCGCCTCCACGCCTCCGGGAATCGCCTCAAAGAAGGCGGAATTCGGCTTGTAGCAGCAAGCAACGTCCTTAGTGGCCTCAATGAGACGAGCGCAGAAGGCCTTAAGGCCCTCGGGGGTGTGCTCCTTCAGCTCATTTCCATGGGGGTCCAGACCCACGCAGAGAAGAGAATGGCTCTTCTCGATACGGGCAGTAAGCATATCAAAGAACTTCATCTTGTCGTTTCTGTGTTTTCTGAAAAGCGCTTGAATTGGCTAGCCCGTGCATTGGAGTAGCGTTAATAGGGGCGGAGTGAGATATATTGCCGCCATTTTTATTGGGACATCCAGTGCCAAACCTTCATTCTTGCTTTTGGTACACTCCTGGACTGAAAGGATGTGCATATGCTATAAGTGACACTTCTTTACATGACTATTATTGGAACAAACAGGCATTCAGAATGAGAATCACTCTCTCTTTATCCTGTGGAATAGGATCTGTATAATGTCACGCTCTCTTTTCAAAACAACTGTCTTTGTGTGTTTCATTACGGAGGATGGTGGAAGTGAATAACATGATTATCGACCAATGTATCGATTATTTGCATAACTAGGGGTTGATTGACAAATGGAATGAACGTTTTTGTGATCATTGCAATGACAACGGCTATCAGAGTTCATAGTGTGCTCATTCCAGTCGTCTTAGGATTATAGGGATGCGGAAAGTGCCAGTACTCTCTCTTTGTTGTAATCAGTCTTTGATCGCAAGACTGCTAGGTGCTTAGTGACAACCAACTGTGTGTTGCTTGTTCAAACAAACACTGAAATAGACGCAAATCCAGCTTACAACATCTGCCCTGCTTCCGAGCGAATGAATCGCCGAGTCACTCGTCTTCATGAAAACGCGCGGCATCATGAACATCGATGACGGACTGTGTCTGTGCTTCTTAGGTTAGGATGAACAGCAACATGCTTGCTGCACTGTTCCTAATAACACGTACTCGCCACTGTCCTTAGTGGCGAACCCGTTTTTCAAGTTTTTCATGAACACTACCGACGCAAAATGGAGCCCAGTTTCGCTGGCAACTTTCAAGGGTAAGTATGTCGACCAACTCTTCGCCATTGTGCGAGAGTATGTCATAGACTCCCTGAGAGGGCGCACGGCATGCTTGGTGGTCGACGAGATGAGCAAGGGGGAGACGAGTTTCTACAATCTTCTCCTCTGCACGGTCGGCCTGAACGCAGAGAAGTCTCCAGTCGAGATCTACTTCTGGAAGACGACGCAGCTGCGCTGCAACGACGCGGAGTCCATCGGTTTCTTGATCGGAGATACAGTTCGGGAGCTGCGAGAGTACGGAATTACTGTTAATTCCTACTCAACCGACAACTGCGCGACGATGAGAGCGACGACAGTCCCGGCAAGCATCGTGTCCCTTCAAACCCTGAAGAGAATCCCATACGCGGTGCACGCGCTTAACAACATCATGAAAGACATGATGAAGGAGCCAGTAATAGGGGAATTATGGAATCATGTAGCATTCATGGCTTTGCTTTCACCAATAGGTTCGCAAAGCAAATAATAATAACTAACAAGCATTCGCTCGCAGCCAAATAAGAAAGCATCATTGAATAATACCTGCGTCTACAATTTGCACGCATTAAGCAACGGTTGCGCGATTTGGCTGTATTTGGATCCAGCGTTTAGCTCCGAACAAGAAATTTACATAACTTGATTAGAAACCAGGAAATGCAAAAGATTTGTGAACTGATGGAAATGCAGTGGCAGAAATAGCCACTTTTATCGGAATGCATGCAAAATCCCCTCCGTTTTTGTCAGTAGCGATTCTTCTTGTGATGTCAAAAAGAACTGCGGTGATCGAACCAACGAAACGATATCTAGCACATCCTTCTTTTGTGTCGTCACATACGGATTCCTACGATTACAGGGAGTTTTGCCATTTCATATGCTCTTTGCAATTCATGAAGTCACATAGAACAAATTGATCACTACTACAGTCCCGAATGAGCACTTCTCATCATATATCCTCTCCACCAACGCCTTACAGTCCCCAAAAAGAACTATTTGGATGAAACATAGACCCTGTGATGCCATTCCCCTCGAAATTGCACGGGAGAAGATTTGAGCATTGGAAACACACCACTGCAACAAACACAACCACAATAAAAGACTAGAGGTTACTTCAGGTTGTTCTGAATCCGGCTGCCGCCACCTGTCACCACGCCCTTCTTCACGGCTCTGTTGTAGTTGGCCTGGTCCTCCTCCAACCAGGACATCACCTGCTTCAGCTTCGCCGTCTGCTGATCATCAATCTCCTTCTTCTCCGCATCGCGCATCTACGCCTCGCTCCGCACCCCCTCGCCTACGCCCTGGATGACCTCTGCCTCTCTCCGCATCTCTCTCTCCACGCCTCTCTTCTCCCGCTTCACCTGGTTGCGCAGCTCTCTCTGCTTCACGTGCTCCTTGTTCGGGTGCAGCATCTTTCCCGGCGTGAAGTGCTCGTCGTACGACGGCGCCTACCGCTCACTCGCTCCCACCGCCTCCACCAGCGACACGCTCACCGGCTTCAGCACCTCCGCCTGCAGCTCCAGATGCTTGCGCGCGTTCAGCGTCGCCGTCAGCACCTCCACCACCGCCTCTACCCCTCACTCGCCTCTTCCACACACACCCTGCACCGCTCGCAGCTCCGTGGTCACCACGCCGTTAAACTTCCGCTGCGCACACGCGTCCAGCACCTCGCACAGCGGCAGCGCGTACACCAGAATGGCGGGGTTGCCGCGGTTGAAGGTCACCGCCTCCCTCACCAGCGCCAGACTACGCCTCACCTCGCTACACCGCCACGCACACGGCCATCTGCAGCTGCGGCAGCGTCACATCCGGCTCCTCGCTGCACAGCACGCCCACCGGAATGCGCTCCTCCGCTCTGCCCTTCTCCTTCAGCGCCATGGCCTCGCGGCCCTCGCCCAGCAGGCTACACGTCATTTCTATCACCCAGTCCGTACATGCACCGCGCGCACCGCACCAGCATTCCGTACAGCTCGGGCACGAAGCGGCCCGCGGTCTTGCAGTAGTCCAGCGCGACGCCCAGCGCGTACAGCGCGGTGCACAGCTCCTGCGCGGTCTTCACCTGACACTCCAGCAGCACCTAGCGATGAGGTGAACGAGGAGGCAGTACGCGGCCCAGCAGCAGCACCGCGGGGTTGACGATGTTGTGCTGGAAGTCGGAGCTGGAGAAGAGCGAGAGCGCCAGCTGCAGCGTGATGACGTCCGAGCAGCGCGGGAAGGCGGCGGACTACGCGTGAGTGGGAGCGGATGCAGAGACGGCCAGCACGCGGGTCTTGATGCGGGTGAGCGTGTCGCTCCAGATGGCGGGGAGGTTCTGGGGGATGTAGACGCGCATGGCGGCGAGGCAGGCCTGGACACACTGCACCACGTAGCTGGTCAGCACGTGCTGCGAGGCGTATGCCTCCACCAAGTTCAGCACGTTGCGGTAGAACTAGGCGTGAAGGGAGCGGGCGGCGGCCACGTTGATGAAGTCGCTCTTCGCTTCCTTCTTCACGTTGGGGTTGTTCGTCTTCACGATGCGCGCCAGCACCAGGTGCACCGAGTCGTCCACCTCCACGTACTGGTTCAGCAGCGCGCACAGCTCGCCCAGACTGCGCGGGATCTCGATCACGTAGGGGATCTCGCGCTTCGCCTCCTCCATCACCTTCTGCCGCTCCGCCTTCTCCTTCTGCACCGCCTTCTATGCCTCACACGTCTCGCCCACACCCACCGCTGCCGGCAGCGCCTTCGGCTTCTTCTTCTCCACCTTCTCCACCTTCTCGGCAGGCTGCTCCGTGCCGAAGAGCAGCGCGTAGTCGTCGTCGTCGACTGCCTCCTCCACAGGGATGGCGGCCTCCGCCTCGATGCGGTCCAGAATCTCGTTCGTCTCGTCCCTCTTCTACGCCTCGCGCGCGCCTTCCATCGCTACGATCACTGCCTCGTCCTGCAGGTCGCCCGTGTCGCGCGCCTTCTCCTCCACCACGCCGTTCATGCGCTTCTCTCGCTCCGCCTCCAGCTTCTCCAGCTTCTCCTTCTCCTCCTGGTCCACTACGCCTCACGCCGCCGCCTCACGCCCACGCTCCTCCTGCGTCTTCTGACGGTCGCTCGCCTTGCCCTTCGCCTCGCGCGCCAGCTGCGCCGTCAGCCGGTCGAACTCCGCGTCCTCCGCCGACTGCTCCACCTCCACGCGCTTCGACCCGTCCTTCTTGTTGAAGGACAGCAGCGAGTGCAGCTCGTCCATCATCGCATCCACGCTCTCGATCTGGCTTGACACTGCGTCCGCCTCGCGCTTGCGCTCCTCGCGGAACGCCTTGCTCTTCTCGATGATCTACGCACTTACTGCGAAGGATTGCCGCCACCTCCATCATGATTTCCTTCTGCGTGCGCGGACGATCGCGATTCTCCTCCTGCATCTTTCTCACGTCCGCGCGCAGGAACAGCTCGGGGTCCAGCTCCGGCTCTTCCTCGTCCATGTCGATGTCCTCGTGGAGCTTCTTGAAATCGTCCTCCACTAGACATGAAGCGATGAAGCGAACGGCACAATTCAGCGTCTTTCCGCCATGGGTGAGCGTTTCCTCCTCGTCGTCGGGTAGGGCGAACTTCTGCTTCTTCAGCTGCTTCTTTCTCTGAATCTCCAGCTTCTTCAGCATCTTCTCCTCCTCCGTCATGGCCTGGAGCGTATCCGCCGCTCCGAAACGACTAGGAATAATAGGAATAGCAAATACGCACCGGTCTTTGAAAATGTTCTTCTTGTTGGTTTTCTCGTAGTCCTCACTGATGGACTTCTGTCTCTGCGTCATCGACTACGGGAATCATAGACACATAATCGATTCTCACCTTCTCGTTTGAGATAACCACATTGCGATTGTTACCCTTCACCACTCTTCCCAGCACTCTACACGATAAGGCGCATTCCAAATCACAGCAAACTTGGTGTGCGGGCTTTTGTTCTTGCGCATTTCGTAGGGATTGGAAATGATTCTGCGCGTTACTCCCCCAACGACTCCCCCACTTCTGTTTCACGTCTTCCGCAGTTGCTTTCATCCCGGTTCGCATCTACCATGTGAGTGATCGACGGATAAACGAACCTTCTGGGCGATCTTCTTTCTCTTGTTATTTCCTGACATCTCTGAGGACAGAAGGGGAACAGACTGATGAATCAATGAGAAAACCAGACTTGAGTAGGTGGTAAAAACCCGATCTCCGTAACCTTTCGTTCCTTTCTATTGTTTCTGCTTTCCTTTCCATTGCCACATCGATTTCTACTGATAGATGCATTTCTAGCAGGGTTGGTTGATTCTCCTTCCCACTCTGCTATTCTGCTCTATTGTGACAGTTATCATCAATATGCTATATATTTCCCAGTTTTCTGCTTCATTTGGAAAGACAGAAAGGGAAATGGGGGTGATTCGAAGAAGCCTGCCATTTATACGGGAGAGTCCCTGGGCTTCCTTTCTTTCAATGTCCATAAAAGAACCAACCTCTAGATTTCATAATGCCTGTGTATGTTCACAAACCGATTCCGAATCGATTCGCAGCCTGATGTCATCTTCCATGTGGATAGACCTCGGTCTAGTCCTTTGGAGGGAACTGGGGCCATCGAGCAATCGAGAAGCCCTGAAAGAGATGTGCCGTCGATCAGTTCCATCGGAGAAGCGTTGCTCATGGATTTCCTCCATGGACGTGCCTAACTCCCGTGTAGTCCCCAGTCCGTTGTTCTGAAGCAGCGTCGTGACGCTGAGCTGAAGGCTTCTGCGGAGAAGCTTGCTGCTGAGATTGTTGCTGCCAACAAGACGAA